>Ga0228536_1000056_pt1 | contig 276136 bp, 219 predicted proteins | sample SJ1Smetagenome_FD_168611 | JGI IMG/M metagenome (GOLD analysis project Ga0228536, IMG submission 168611) | Enriched culture of PCE-dechlorinating microbial communities from Ithaca, New York, USA - SJ1.S | ecosystem: Engineered > Modeled > Simulated communities (microbial... > Unclassified... | reverse complement strand
GCCGTAACCCACATGAGCAAAGTGGAACGCTGTTCATCGGTCAATTCGACACTGGAAGGTCTTCTCATTTTTCGCCCCCTTTTGGGAGGCATATTATATAGAATTATTTATGAAATGCAACACTAGCACGAAATGAAATTCTCTGTAGCGGCGGTATCAAATTGCGTGAACCATATCCCAAGGCAATGAAGCTCCAGAATGCTGTTGAGTTTCCAAGTGGGACAAACAGACCTTCAAACAACATGCCTGCGATGACCAATTGGAGGGTAAATTGGTATGACTCCGGCGGTGCTCCATGGAGAAAGCCTTCGGGCTGAGAGACTTTTGGTGTATAGGCCAGAAAGATGAGTGCGCAAATGAGGATAAGCGTTATGAAACCCTTGGCAACCAAAATATCCAAGAACAAATTATGAACAACACCTTCGTGCCCAGTAATAAGGTAGAATTGATGAACAAAAGAGCCCTTTCCTGCTCCAAATAGAAAACTGCTTATTGATTCAGTCGCCATATTGAGTGCTAGGTAAAATCCAAGTACCCGATGTTCTGCTGTGTCTTTGCGAATGTTGATAAAATCATCGTAAAAAATCAAATATACTGAAGATAAAATTAAAATCAATGAAATGATCAATATCAACTTCTTAAGTATATCTGGCTTTTTCAGTATAGTAGTATAAGAAAAAAGTAGTGTCTGAAATATCAGTGATAGCCATAGGCTTCTTGTGTATGATATCATTGCTCCTATAATGAGTATACAAATCAAAATTTTCTGCACTATCTTATGACGCATTATAGTTTTACGTAACAAAATCGGGTAGGCTGCAAGTATCGAAAGGTCAAATGGCATCACACTATCGGCTAGGGGGTGGCCTCCCAGATGAAAAGGCCCGAGACTTGCTTCGGTGTGTCTTTGAAAAGCGGGAAAATGCAAGCCAAGACTGTGAAGAATGGTAATCATGCTATAGAGCACTGAGCTGATGACTATGACAATAAAAATTGTTTTTATGTCATGCTCATTTTTAACTATGCTGGAAAAAATATAGAACAGAAGAAAATACTCAATAATGTTCAAGGATATTTTTACATCATACTTGGATTCAATGCTCCATGTTAAACTTATTAACGAAAAGGAGAAAAGAATAATGAAAATCCAGTATATTCTGGTTGGTATTACAAAAACATTGTACCCTTTTAATGTATGTCGTGATATAAGAAGTAGGGTGATAGAGATAATCAGGATTTCAAAAATAGAAATATTTAGAATGCCAATTTTGTAATTGAAAATTGCGACATCAGAAAAAGGCAAGAAAAATACATAAATATATTCTAGCAAGACAATCATATCGTATTAAGCTTTTTTAATTCTCCAAAAAAAATTCGCATAATGAAGGCACAGTAACAAAAACTAAATAAACCGATGCCCCAAAATTTATTCAAATGCGCAACTGCACTAATATACAAGGCAATGCCGAGCAACGCGCCAATATTTGCTACTCGCATTTGATTCGCAAAAGCTTTTATTTTCATGGTACGCCATACTGCAATGCTCATTGTGACATTCAAAATAACAAGCCAGCTTCCTTTTGCAAAGGCCAAACCGGTAATACCATTTGACGATACGGCGTATGCCATAAATGGAACAGCCAAAATTCCTGTAATTGTTTTGATAAACACGTGTATCCATTGATGTCCGGTCATTAGCAAAATGAACCCGACCGATCCGGTCGCTACATTGACGATTTGAGCGAAAACAATAATACGAAGTGCGCTGGCAGCTTGCTCAAACCCTTCACCAAAGGCGTTCATTAAATTGGGTGCAAGGATTAAGCTGAGAACGGTTATGGGCAAAGATACATAGTACATCCAGTTGCTGGTGGATTGAGCCACATTCTCAAGGCGACGAAGGTCGCCCGACCCATGAAGCTGCGCGAAAAGAGGTGTTACGACGGCGTCAAAGATGAGAAGAGGGAAGCTGACCAGGGCAGATGTCTTGACTGCGGCAACATAGAATGCAACTTTCTCGGGTGTGGCAAACCATCCAATGATCAAGGTGTCCAGATAGGCGAAAGCGACCGTGAGCAAAGAACTAAGAAAAAGCGGAAAGCTATACTGGGCGAGGTCTGCTATGGAATACTCCGCGGAGCATATTTTGCCGCTTCGCAAGATGGGATTCAGGCCGGCCAACAAATAGACTAGACCGAAAAGAGTTCCGGCCAAGAATGACCAGCCGAGGACGATAGGGCCAATGGCAGGGTCAATACCCCAAATGCCGAAGGCTGACACTAAAATCAGAAAAGCCGCTGGGGTAACCACGTTGTATTGAAAGACCACCCAGCGCACCTTGTTTATGGACCTCAGAGCTTCGCCACAAACAGCAGTGGCCACGGAAAGCGGTAACGCCAGCGCGATAGCCGGCAACATGGCCTTAAGGGAAGGCGCATGGAATCCTTGTTCTAAGCAGTTGCCCAAGGTGTACACAACAATCCCGCCGACAGAACTGATTGAGAGAAGTATCAGCAGCGTGGGGAAAAAAAGCTGACGCAGGCAGGCAGATTTCTTTTCTGAAGGAAGGGAAGCAACATAGCGCATCAGTCCCATGTCCATTCCGAACCTGCAAATGAGAGCCAGTATTGAAACTAGATTTATAGCAATAGCATATGTCCCCATTTGTTCAGCACTGTACAAGCGGGATATAACGAGGGGAGCTAAGTACCCCAAAGGCATGCCGATTCCTTTAAATAAAAAAGCGACTGAGGAATCCAAAGCAATTTGCTTGATAAGCCTATGTGATAGTACCAACTTTGAGTTGTTTCCTTTTATACATCAGAACATATTTTCTGCCCTATTATATACAGATATGAACCAATTATAGGGTTGGAAGAAATAGTCTTGAGTAATTGGGTTTTAGATAAAATTTTGCCAAGACCATATATGCCATAGAACCCATAATCAACGATTGTGAGACCATGTCGAGAAAAGGCATGTATCATAGTAGACAACAAAAGATTCTTGCCTCTAATAGTGTCGAAAGATCCATACTTAGAATCACGTAGATAATAGGTCAAATATCTTAATGGAGTGCATATAGAAAGATGGGGTACAGTTATCAATACATGGCCACCATTTTTTGTGACCCTGGAATGCTCGGAAATGGATACATTGGTTTGAGGAAAATGCTCTACCACTCCAAGGGAATACACCAAATCAAAGGAATTATCTCTAAATGGTAAAATGCGTGCATCACCAATTATTGAACTCCTATTTCTCAACTCACGAAAGTTAACTATGTCTATTCCGACAAATTTGGCTTTTACTTTTCTGTTTGTTAGTAAGTCCACCATACGCCATTTCCCAACTCCAATTTCTAATACATTTTTACTAATATTGCATAATGAGACTAATACCTCAAAAAAAACATCTTCCCCCCATCCTAAAGAGGATGATCTATCCAGATGGAAACTCCAATATTTAGAATTATTTCTATCATAGTCCACTGATACATATCCTGTATGTTTCGTTTTTCGCAACAACCTAAGCTGCTAACTCTCCCAGATAAATTTCTATTGATAAAGCGTCGCGCATTTTGTTCCAGTTCGTGAAGGCCAAACGAGGCAGATCGAGTTCGGTAAAGCATGGTGGAGAGCGATCATCTCCAACCGGCAGCGCCAACTGTATTGGAAGCATCGTAGCTGCCCCGGTAAAGTTTTTTTCCGTTGGAACCACTTTGGGAAGCCTCGTGGGGCTTACGAAGAGTAAACTCTTCAAGGATGCTGTTCTTTGCCAGATAGGCCTTAATATGCCCCAGGGACATGGCTGCCTGGAATGCGGACACATAGGCACTGCGGTTTTTGTTATCCGGCAGCATTTCCGGGTAACGATAATCGATCTTGTGATAAAACCCCCGTAGCGCCGGCAGGACGGCGAACATGCTGGGGAGTTCCTTGACGCGGACCACTTCTTCCTGGCTCATCAGCTCTTCGTAGAGCTTCTCGCCCGGCTTGGCCCCGATGATCTTGACCGGGAGCGCATCCGGCTCGATTCCGGCCACCGGGGCGAGCATTTCGATCATGGCCCGGGCCAGGTCGACGATGCGCATGACCGGCATCTTCGTCACGAAGACCTCGCCTCCGCAACTCAGCACCGCCCCCTCGATCACCAGCCTCGCAGCCTCCTTCACCGTCATGACGAACCGGGTCATCCTGACGTCGGTGATTGTCACCGGCTCCCCGCGCAGGATCTGGTTCGCGAAAATCGGCACCACCGATCCCCTGGACCCCAGCACGTTGCCGAACCGCACGCTGGAAAACACCTGCGGCCCGTTGTTGTTCACGATGTTCGCCGCCGTGATGATCCGCTCCCCCATCAGCTTCGAGGTGCCCATCACGTTGGTGGGATTCACCGCCTTGTCCGAGCTCGTGAAAATCACGCGCCCGACGTTGTTGGCCATGGCCGCCTGAACGATGTTCTTCACCCCGTTGATGTTGGTCTGTACCGCGTCGAAGGGGTTGTATTCCGAGAGGATCACATGCTTGAAAGCCGCCGTGTGGAAAATCAGGTCCACCCCCTTGGTGAGGTTCAGCAGCTTTTGCGCGTCGCGAATGTCCCCGAGGTAACACCGCACCCGGCCGGTTTCGCGGTATTCGTCGTTGAGAAAGAACAGCTCCGACTCGTTGTTGTCGAAGAGACGGATTTCGCCGGGCTCCAATTCGATGAGCTGGGAAACCAGCTCCCGCCCGACCGTCCCTGCCGCGCCCGTGACCAGGATCGTCTTGTCGCGAAAGAATTCTCTGAAAGTTGTTTCCTCTTCCATCACGTTTCGCTCCTGTCTTTCATGCCTCGTCGCGGGCACCGCCCTTGCCCGCCCGCTTCAATGCAGGCACCGGGGTCGCCGCTCACGTCAAAAGGGCGGCCGTCGCCAGTGCCCGGTCCTCAAGACTGTCCCGCGCGCCCCGATCCTTCCCCCGAGCCGTTTTCCGCTTTCGAACGATACCCCCCGTAGTACCTGTGGTAGTGCCGGTAATAGCCGTAGTAGGCGCCGGGCCCCATGAGGTCCTTCCTGGCCATGGTCAGAATCCCGCCCAAAATATGGCAGTGGTTCTGCGTCATCAGCTGCACCGCAAGACGCCCGGCCTCGCCGGTGGTGCAGTGGTGCCTGAACACGAGCACCGCGCCGTCGGCATGGACCGCAAGCGAACGGGCGTCCGCAAAGCCGATGACCGGAGGCGAATCGATGACGAGATGGCTGAATTCCTGCCGGAGGCGCCGGACCAGGCTCTCGAAGGCGGTGGAGGCGAAAAGCTCGTTGGGGTTGGGAGGCAGCGGCCCGGACGGTATGAAGAAAAGGTTCGGGATTTCGGTGGGCAGGATGATCTTCTCCAGGTCGGCATGGCCGGTGAGGTGGCTGCTCAGGCCGACCTGGTTCGACTGCTCGAAGACCTTGTGCAGCCTGGGTTTCCTCAAATCGCAATCCAGGATCACGCACCGGCGGTCGTTCCCGGCCAGGGCCACGGCGATGTTCGCCGCCACGAAGGTCTTGCCTTCCATCGGGTTGGCGCTGGTGACCACGATGCTCTGGGGCGGAGCCCCGGAAACCGACAGCATGATCGCCGACCGGATCTGGAAAACGGCCTCGCCCACCATGGACATGGGCTTGTAGTGCGCGATGAGGTCCACGTGGTTTCCCTGCGCCCGCACCTCCCCGGCGTCGGCCATCGGCACCACTCCCAGCACGGGAATCCGGCAATTCCTCTCCAGTTCCTCGGTGTTCTTGATGGAGTTGTCCAGGTATTCCACGAAAAAGGCCGTCATGGTGCCGAGCAGGGCGCCGATGACCGCGGCCAGGCCGAGAAAGAGCAGGGGCTTGGGGACCCACGGCTTGTACGGCGCTTCCGCCGTGTTGATCACCGACACGTTGCTCGCCACCATGGTGCTCGCGATGCTCGCCTCCTTCATGCGGGCGAGAAGCCCTTCATACAGGGTCTGGTTCGTCTGCAGGTCGCGTTTGAGAATGTGATGCCGCACCAGGCCGTTCTGCAAATCGATGACCTTCTCCTTCTGCAGGTCGAATTCTTTCTGAAGCAGGTTTTCCGCGCGCAGCGCCGCCTCGTAGTCCGCCCGGACGCTGGTTTCGATGCGCCTGACCTCCTGGGCGAGCCGCTCGCGCAGCTCGCTCATCCGCGCGCTCTGCCCCTTGTGTTCCGGGTAATTGGAACCGAATATCTGCCCGCTTCCCGTGACCTGGCCCTGGAGATCGATCAATTGCTGCCTGAGCGACGTCACCAGGGGGTGGTTGGTGATCAGGGGGGCGTCCACCCCTTTTTCGCTGATCTGCCGGAACTGCGCCTCCTTGATCGCCCGCTCCGACTGGGCCACGGTGAGCGCCTTGCTCACCTCCACGTATTTCTGGACGATCACGTTGTACTGGCCTTCCTCCAGGGAGAGGAAGTCGTGATTCTGCCCGTCCGCGTAGACGCTCCGCTCGGAAATCTCCAGTTTCTTTCCCAGCCGCGTGAGCTCGTCCTCCAGCCACTGCCGCAACAGGGTGTAGGACTGCTGCCGCGTGGTCATGGACAGCTTCAAATATTCCCCCTGGATGGCCTCCGGGAGCTTCCGCGCGAGCTCCTTGTCCGTCGATTTGAAAGAAACGTTCACCAGGTAGGAATTCTTGACCGGCTCCACCTTCAGGTTCTCCAACAGGTACTGGGCGTACTTCTGCCGGACGATTTCGGGCGGCTCGTCCCTGTTGTCGGCTTCGATCTCCTTGTAGGAGGGGTGCTCTTTCAGGTTCAACGAATCGATGAGCCCGTAGGCGATGGCCCGGGACTGCAGGATGTTGTACTGGGTCTCGTAGAAGCGGTCGAGCTCGCTCGACCCGGTCAGCGCCCCCAGGGGGTCCGTACTGCTTCCGCCCAGGATGGCCGAAGGGTTGTCCTGGATGATCTGGAGCGTCGTGGTCACCCTGTAGACGGGAGCCATCAGCAGGATCGCAAGCAGGGTCGCGAGCATCACCCCCGAGAACACCCCGATGACCCACCGTTTCCGCTTGGCCAGGATGTGCCAGTAGTCCCTGAGATGGACGACCTGTTCCTCCTCCAGCGCGTAAAACGTCTGAGCGGGCGCCGTAACCGACGCGGAAGCCGGCACTGCGATTTCGTTCGAATGATGGTTCTGCATGGATGAAATCCTGTGATGCGTGAAAAATCGGGTGTCGCCGGGCTTTTCGCCCCGGAATTCATGGATGGAATTCCATAGGCGCGCGGAAAAATGGGTGCCCGGCGAGAGGCGGCGACGCGGGCGGGATAAACTCCGTCCCTTGCTACGGACCGATGTGCCGGTCGGACGCACGAGGGGAGGTCTTCACGCCCTGCCGCCCAACGCCGCGGACTTGAAGGCGCTGCGGGCTCACAGCGCGGCCGGGTTCAGACCGACGCTGCCGGGGAGAAACATCTTGATGTCGAACAGGAACCGCCGGGTCGGGCTCTCGTGAACGTACACGATGTCGTTCGCCTTCAGGGCGACGTCTTCCTGCTTGCCCCCGGTGATCCGTCCCAGGTCCACGGGGAGAGTGCTGCGACGGCCGTCCTCGTCCACGCGCAAAATGGTGGCGTGATAGGAGGAGAGCACGATGTGAAGGCCCCCCGTCTGGGAGATGGCCTTGGTCACCGTCATGTTGTCCTGGAGAAGCACCCCGCCCGGCTTGGTGACCGCGCCCAGGACGAAGGCCGTCTGGGCGAACGGCACGAAAACGACGTCCCCGTTCCTGACGGGAACGTTCAACTCGGTAGCGCCCTTGAGCAGCAACCGGTTGAGATCCACGACGACGGTCTGCGTCCCCGAAGATGCGGACGGTTCGAGCGATTCGGCCGAAGACGCCGAGGCGTCGTCCCGGGGGCGTATGACGTGAACCGACTCGCCGGCCTTCTCCGACAGCCCCCCGGCCATGCCCAGCACTTCCAGGAGCGTGCGCGGGCCGATGAGCGCGTAATGATCGGGCTTGTTCACCGCTCCCGTCACGGCGACCTTCTGATGCCGGTATTCCTTGACGGCCACAGCGATCTGGGGATTGCGCAGGTAGTCGCCCTCCCGGTAGAGCCGCGTGAGCTTCCTCGCGATCTCCACGGGCGTCAGACCGCTTACCTCCACGTCACCGACCAGCAGCAGCCGGATCCTGCCCTCGCCGTCCACCCGGACCTCAGAGCTGAGCTTCTCCGCATCGAGGAAACCGACCTGCAGCAAATCCTCCGGGCCCACCCGGTAATCCTTGAAGTCGCCCCCGCCCGCCAGGGCGGCCTGCTTCAAAAGCTGTTCCTGGAGCCGGATCTGCCTGGCCTGGGGGTCGACCTCGGTCAGAGCCTGCTGCGGCACGGATTGAACCGCTCGCGAAGAACGGGCGGACCGGATTTCCCACACGGGCCCGGTGCTGCCGGACACCACGCGGTTCTCCCACGCGGCCCCGCCGCAGCCGGATATCCACATGCAGACGGCCAGGATCGCCAAAAGACTGCGCGTCAACTTCATGGATGTTCCTCTCGTTACGGATTGTCAGGCAAAGCGCGAAAGCCCGCCCCCAGCGACCAGCGCCGACACCCGTGGACGGGTGTTCCTCCACGGGCCGCCCAACGGGCCGGGGATAACCTTTCGCCGCCGCGAAGGCGATACCCTCGCGATCACGAGGATTCGGGGCGATCGAAACGACGAAACGAAATCCTTAAACCATGCGCCCGCGAACAACCGCTGCCGCGAGACATTTATTTTCGGCACAACGTCTGTGCTCCCGCATAAAGTGAACACGCCAGGCCTGGAAAAACTTTGAGTCACCCGCGCAAAGCTCCGCAAACTCGGTTACAGATCCCTTCCATCATGTAACCGCCAAGGCGGAATCGATATGGGCTTGAAAACGCGATCACGTCCTCGGGAAAGCGGAGCCACAAACGCACGCAAACATCCCACGCTTTTCACTCCGACGGAACAGGAACAAGCCTGTCAACTGCAAGAGGTCTCCCGAACGGACACTAAGAAAAGGTTAACTGCGGTCAATAGTTAAAATATTGAAACAATACAGTGCAGGGGAGAGAAGAAGATCAACAGGATTTTTAACAATTGTTCGTGGATTTGCAACTGAGCGCATCATGCGTATCAATAGCTTGTCCCACACCGTTTGCGGCAATTATAGCGAGCTTCGAATAAAGATCAAGAAACTTTTTATGACGTATGAATGTGTATCTCTGTGACATAAATTTTATATACCATTTCCATAGGTTATAAGCTAGTTCCATAAAAGATCTTAAATTTTTGATCAATTGAGGTGAGAAGGGGAAAAAGTGAATCATTAAGATAATTTAATATATTAATTCGGCCCTGGATCAGTGGTCGAAATGGAGGGTGGTCCGCGAAGGGATGATCAAAAAAAATCGGTCTGTCCGGCTTCATGAGAAACCGGGCGCGAAGAAATCGATCTTCCGGGGAACGAACCGCACGCCCGCCGCTTCGCCCGGAACGGGCGGCATTTTTTGCGGGACGGACGATTTTTCGGAGCACTTCACAAGTCGCTTGTTGTAAGGTAGAGATGCACCGATTGGTCATTTGGTTCCGGCCGAACGGTCGATCGAGACAATCGCAAGGATCCTTGAATATGAACGTGTTCCGGGCGGCAGGACATGCTCCTGCCGCCCGGCGTCTTGAACCTCCCGGTTATCACGGCGGCCGGGATTCCTTTCTTTCCGGCACGGTGCGTATCGCCCCGGAGAAGCAGGACTCGAGGAACATGAAATGATCCACGGAAAAACCATGCGCGTGTTCGTTGTGTTTGCGGGAATCTGTCTTGCCGTTGCGGGCGTTTTCGTCTCCGCTTTCGCCTTCTCGCCGGACGACCGGGCAATCGCGCGGGGAGCGCCAGGCGCTGCGGGGCCAAGCCCCGGCGGCGGGGCCATTGGCGTGGAACGGGACAATGCCGCGGAGCCGAGCCAGGCCGGGACCGCCACGCCGGGACGGGGTATTGCCGTGGAGCCGAGGCCTTCCGGGGCACTTACCGCGGGACAGGACAAAGTCGGGGAGCAGGAACCCGCCAAGGCACTCGCCCCCGGACAGGGCAATCCGGTGGAGCCGAGCCCGGCCAAGACATTTGCTCCCGGTCAGGGCAAAGCGGCGGCCGCCGCGCCCGGTCCGGTCGATCTCGATCCTCCGGTCGATTCCCCGCAGAAGTTCGTGAGCTTCATGAAAGAAAAGCGGGGCGAGGAGGAAAAATACCTGAAGCAGCGCTTCGAGCGGGGAGTGGCGATGATCCACAACAAGGATCTGAAGACCGAAAGGGAGGTCAAGGCCTACCTGCTGACCCCGCGGGAATTCTTCTGCAGGAAATGGAATCTCGGCCGCGCCTACGATCACGCGTTTCTCGACATTCACTACGGCGTGACCATCTCCGGTCCGCACCTCGTCGGGCGCATGACCTCCGCCCTGGACCTCAAACCCGGCGAAAAGGTGCTCGAAATCGGAACGGGATCGGGTTACCAGGCGGCGATGCTGGCCTATCTCACCGACCGGGTCTACACGGTGGAAATCATCGAGCCCCTGGCCCGGGAAACGGATCAGCTCTACACCGGGCTCGTCGCCGCCGGGTACCCGGAGTACGCCGGCATCATGCGCAAGGCCGATGACGGATACTACGGCTGGGAGGAGCACGCGCCCTTCGACAAGATCATCGTGACCTGCGGCATCGACCACATTCCGCCGCCTCTGCTCAAGCAGCTCAAGACCGGCGGGGTCATGGTCATCCCCGTGGGACCGCCGGGGGCACAGGTGGTCCTCAAGGTCACCAAGAACCGGGACGCCGACGGGAACATCGCCATCGTCCGGGAGGACATCTACCAGGGGCGCAAGAAGGAAGCCTTCGTTCCATTCACCAAGAAGGGGGGCGGCACGCACTTCAAATGAGCGGCATTGCGGGCAACGGCCGGACCACCGAACGTCTCCCCCTCGGGGACACCCTTGCGCTGGCGCTCATTTCGGGCGCCGTCATCGCCTACGAGCTGTTCGTCATGCGCGTGTTCGCCAACAGCGGCTGGTCGCATTTCGGTTCCACCATCGTCAGCATTGCGATGCTCGGGTTCGGGGTGTTCAGCACCGTTTTGTGCATCTGGAAAAGGGCATTCAAGGAACGGATGACCGCCTGGATGAACGCGGGCGTGATCCTGTTCGGACCGGCGATGACGGCGGCCAATTCGCTCGCGCAGAGCGTGCCTTTCAACCCCATTTTCCTTGCCTCGGACGCGAATCAGAAATTCTATCTGGGATGCTATTTCCTCCTGTACTTCATCCCGTTTCTCATCGGCGCCATGCTGCTCGGGCTGTTCTTCCTCATGGGGCAGCGAAGCTTCGGAAAAGTGTATTTCGCCAACATGTGCGGGTCCGGCCTCGGCGGGATGGTCCTTTTCGCGGCCATGTACTATCTGCTGCCCGAGCGGCTCTACCTGGCGCCCCTCGGCCTGTGGGCGGCGGGGGCTCTGCTGTGGCTGGTGGGGCGGGGAAAGCCGCGGCTCCTGCCCGCCCTGGCGGTGTCGGTGCTGGTTTCGCTCTTCACGGGCCACGCATTCGTGCAGATCAACGTGTCCCCCTACAAGGGCGTGAGCTATGCCCGGCAGTTTCCCGACGCCAGGCGGGTTTACCTCAGCGCGAGCCCGTTCGGGCTGCTGGAAGTCTATTCCAGCTCGTACTTTCACTTCGCCCCGGGCCTCAGCGACGCGGCCACGCTCTACCTCGACGAGATGCCGGAACAAGCCTTTCTCGGGATGTACATCGACGGGGACGGCCCCATCGGCATCATGAAGAAGCTCCCGGACAGGCAGAAGGAATACATCCGGTTCCTGCCCCTGTCCATGCCTTACCTCCTGAAGAAGGAACCCGAGGTGCTGGTGATGCAGTTCGGGGGAGGCATCTCGACGAACGTGGCCCTCGCCATGGGGGCGCGCAAGGTCACCGTGGCCGAGGGCAGTCCCATGGTGATACGAGCCGTGCGCGACAGCGAGTTCATTGCGGATTTCACGGGGCGCGTGCTGGAGAACCCCCTTGTCGAGCTGGTTCCGAGCGACGGCAGGATCCACGTCGGGCAACGGCGCGAGGCGTTCGACATCGTCGATCTCAGCCTGGCCGATTCGACGGGACTTTCCATGCCGGGCGGGTCGCCCATCCATGAGAAGTACACCTATACGAAAGAGACCTTCCTGGAGTGCATCCGCGCCCTGCGCGACGGCGGCGTTCTGTCGGTGACCGTCTGGAACAAGGAGGATCCTCCCAAGTCCGCGCTGAAACTTCTGACCACCATCATCAAGGCCGCGGGGGAGGCCGGGCCGGAACGCACCGGCCAGAGCCTGTTCATCGCTCACACCTACCTTTCCACGCTCACGGCGCTCTACAAGAAAGGCGGGTTCACGGCGGAAGAATTCCGGGAGCTTGGCAGGTACTGCGCAAAGATGAGCTTCGAGGTCGTCTGGCCATGGGAGAAACGGGACGGCCTGGCCGGAAATCTCGCGGCCGTTTTTGACGCCTACCGGAGCGTGTACTTCGGGCCCCGGGGAGTCGCGGGACCGGAAAGCGCGGGATTTCCGATCAGCGTGGGTTCGCCGCCCGGGGAAACGACCGCGGCCGTGAACATGCCCGGGGACCTTTGCGCTGCGATCGTTCCGGGCGCGGATGCTTCGGCCGGGGAGGCGGAAGCCCAGGATCTCTCGGCCGGAAACCTGTACCGGCTGGTGGTGGATCGGCTCATCCACGGCGATTTCAAGACGGTGAGCGACGGGTACGTCTTCAACACCGACTGGCTGACCAACGACCGCCCCTATTTCGCGGGGTTCGTGAAGCCTGCGGACATCGCGGATTTCGCGGACCGGCTGGAAGCCATCTCAGATGAATGGGGCTACCTGCTGCTCTGGGCCACGCTTTTCCTGTCCGCCTCCCTCGGGTCCATTCTCCTGCTGCTTCCCGTCGCTTTCGGCTGGAAGGCCTTCTTCGGGCGGCGCCGCGGCAAGCTCGGCATCGTGGCCTACTTTCTGTGCCTGGGCATCGGCTACATCGTCATCGAAATCGGCATGATCAGCAAGGTGCTGTTGTGCCTGGGAAACGCCACCGTATCCGTCGCGGTTCTGATCACCGGCATGCTGCTCTTCTCCGGGGTGGGCAGCTACGTGTCGGGAAGGTTCGTTTCCCGGGCGTCCGGCGCCATCTTCGTGGTCTGCTCCTCCATCGTGGGGATTCTGCTGCTTTACGCCGTGGGCCTCGATCCGCTGCTGGCCGGCGTGGGAACGTATCCCTACTGGGCGAGGATCCTGGCGTGCCTGGCGATCCTCTTTCCACCGGCCTTCCTGATGGGGTTTCCCTTCGCTCTCGGGATGGCCACCCTCTCGGAGCTGGGCAAGGAAGAATTCTTCGTGTGGGCGTGGGGCATCAACGGCTCATTTTCCGTCGTGGGGGCCGCCCTTGCGCCGTTGCTGTCCGTGCTGTTCGGGTTGTCTTCAATCCTTTTCGTGTCGGCCGCCGCGTACCTGGTCGCCCTGGTTTCCTTCCGGGGCCTGCGCAAACCGGATGTTCCGGCGGCGGTTCGATGAGCGATCGCACATGGTGAGAGCGTTGTCCTTGAAGCTGCTGCGCGTCGCCGTTGCGGCGGCCGGCGTCGCCGTGTGCTGCGCGTCGGCGGTTCCGGCCGTCGGGGGAGCGGGCGCCATGGGGAATTCCGGTGGAGGCGGGGAGAACCCGGCGCCGCTTTCGACCGGGGAGAAGCCGGGTTCGGGAACCGCCGCCCGGGCCGCCGAGGCGAGCCGGGCGCGGGAAGGCACCTTCATCGTCAACCTGGACGCCGCCCCGTTTCCCTATCGCGGCAAGTACGGCGATACCCGGGTGGATTTCTTCGATCACGTCGATCCGCAGACCGGCGCGCGCTCTCACACCAACCGTTACGGAGAGAGGCTCCCGGAAAAAGACCACTACATGGATCGCAACGTCCTGTTCCATGTCCCGCCGCATTTCAACTCGAAGAAGCCCTTCGCTTTCCTGGTTTTTTTCCACGGAATCCATTCGGATGTGCGCAAGACCAACGCCGCGTTCAACCTGGACGGGCAGGTGGACGCTTCGGGCAGGAACGTGATCCTCGTGATGCCCCAGCTTGCCGGGGACGCGGCGGATTCGAGCCCGGGGAAGCTCTTTCGCAAAGGAGCGTTCGGCGCATTCATGGAGGAAGCGGCCGATACGGTGAGCGCGAGACTCGGCGGGAAACACCGCGACCGCTTTCGGAACGCCCCCATCCTGCTGGCCGCCTTCAGCGGGGGATACAAGGCCGCGGCCTACGTTCTCGACCGCGGAGGAACGGGCGACCGGATCGAAGGCGTGATCCTCCTGGACGCGCTCTACGAGGACGTGGACAAGTTCGGGAAGTGGATCGAAAGAAAGGGCCGGAAGACCTTCTTCGTGAACGTCTTTACGCGGGGGGCGTGCGAAAGGAACAGCGTCGAGCTCGCCGCCCACGTCGACCGGCACGGGCTGCGCATCAGGCGGGAATGGCCCGCGCGCCCGGTTTCCAGGGGAGAGCTGTATTTCGTCGCGAGCGAGACGCCCCACATGGAGATCCCGCTCCTCGGCCCGCCGGCGGAACCCGTGGCGGACCTGCTGCGGCTCGCGGCCATCGGGAAGGGCAAGTGAAGGGGAACGATTCGTTGGCGGGGCCTGCGACCTGAAGCGGGGGCGCGATACGGATTTGCGTTCAAAATGATACTCTAAAAGCGTGGGGGACGTATCCCCCACACCCCCTCGCCGCTTCGCGGCTCCGTGTGGCGCTACGGCGGCGGCCTTCGGCCAGTCGCCGACAGCGCCGAGCGCTCGGCCTCACGCGCTTGCGCGTGTGGCCGAAACTTGGGGGGTGCGGGGGAATCATTCCCCCGCTCTTTTGTGCTTGAAAGATCCATCTTGAACGCAACTTCGTATGAGAGGGTGACGACTTGCCCGTGAATCAATATGGGTGCATCGGGCGGGCGGGAGGGCATTAAGCCCTCCCCTACGGCCGAACCGGCTCATTGCGATGTCTGGCCGGCATATCGGTCCGCAAGGGCGGAGCCTGTTCCCTCCCGCAACCTACGACCGGCATACCGGTCCGTAGAGGCGGGGTTTATCCCCGCCCGCTTCATTTTCGTCAACCCCCGTAAGGCTTGTCACCCAAAGCTCGGTTTACCCCAGCCCGCCTCATTTTCCGTCGATTCCTTATCCTGCGATCCTGAATGCAAACCGGCACGAGGCCGCATCGCCGGGATAACTCCCAGCCGCTCAGGGGGTTCCGAAAGGCATCCGACGACGGAAACCGGGGGACAAGACCCGCGGACTCAATCCGATCAGCCGCGAACCCTCGAAATGGTCCCGTTGCTTAGCATTTCGTTGAACTGGGAGAGGAGCGCCTTCTCCTCCTTGTCCAGGACGCTGTCGCCGTGGGCAAGATCCATGATCGCCTGGTATTCCGACGGAGTCACCTCGAGATCCTGGATCGCGTGATTGATCAGAGCCTTCAAGTCGGTAGCGGATTTGCTCGGTTGTTTCATTCGGAATTCCCTCTCTTTTCGTTATGGATGATAACTGACGGCCAACAAATATTTATTATAACAGATTCCATGGAAGAGGTGGACAGTTTTGCTCGCGGGGTGGAGTTTCGCCGCATGAAAATTCGCTCCTTACGGATTCCGGCGGGACCTGGTGGGGCTCATTGGTGGCGCGCCTCCGGGCCAGGCGCCGCCGGACCCGGGCGCATCGAGGAACCGAATGCCGCGCGGGGACCGGATTCCCTGGGTGAACGGCCCGGACCATGCCGGCGGTCTATGCAAACCGGACTTTCCCTCCCCCGAACGCCCGAAAAAACGGTCCGATGAACCTTTCATCCTCGGACCAATCCGCTACGGCAAACACGACGCGCTCGAACGCACCGCGAAAGTCGGTTTCCAGAGCGTTTCGGAAAAGGTCTGCAATCTCGCCGGCGTCGTTTGCGAACGCCCCGCAACCCCAGGCCCCCAGCACGAGCGCTTCGTGGCCGTGTTCTTTCGCGACGGCCAGAACCTTGAGTATCCGTGTCTTCATTACGGGGGAAATTTCGGAAATGCGTTCGTGTGCGTAGCGCCACACCTGGAACGCGTTGACCGCGGGAGAGGTGATGATCGAGCACGCATACGGCTCCTCCAGCAAAGCCCCGTCATCGTCGCGCAGCACCGGGACATTCGGGGAATGGAGCACATAATCGGTATAGAATGGATGGCGTTGCGCCCGGTGGTAGGCATACATGGGGTTATCGCGCAGGCAGGCATACAGGGCGGAGGATCGTGCCAGGTATTCTTCCTGCGCCCGCGCGCCCTGCAGGAAGCCGCCGCCCGGCGTCGTGGCGGAGGCAAAATTGAGGGCCGCGGTTTGCAGGCCCGATGCCGTCAGGGTGCGGGCCGCAGCCAGTGTCGTTGCATTGCGCACTTCGACCATCGTGGCGCCCTGGCGCGCCGACTCGCCGAGCGGCGTTTTGCCTGGCGGATACGAGACCGTTCCGCGAACCGCCGCGTCGACCTGCCGCCGGATGTCGACTCGAATGCCCGATTCGGCGACGTAGTACCCGGCGCTCAGGATTGCGACGGTCTGCTCACCGAGAGCTCTTGCCTTTTCCCGTGAAATCCGAAGCTGCTTCACGATCGTCCTGTCGGCCATGCGTCTCCCCCCATGGGAACCCACGCCGAAGCGGGCCCGGGTCTAACCTTCGTCCAACTGATCGCGGCTGAGTTCCTTTTCAGCGTATTTCCGGTGAATGCCCTCCGAGAGGAAAAGATCCAGCAGGTCCGCGTCGATGTGACGGTCCTTTTTCATCGATTCCAGCACCCTGACGGCTTGAGACAGCTTCATGGGATGCTTGTAGGGACGATCCCCGGCGGTCAGCGCCTCGAAAATGTCGGCGATGGCCAATATCCTGGATTCCATGGGCAGTTCGCCTTCCCGGAGGCCCAGCGGGTAACCCGATCCGTCCACTCTCTCGTGATGACCGGCGGCGAATTCGGGGACACGGGCCAGCCTTCCCGGAAAAGGCAGCTCGCTAAGGATTTTCAACGTCATGATGGCGTGGTGCTCGATCACGGTTCTCTCCTCGCGCGTGAGGCTTCCGCTGGGAGTGGAGAGGTGATGGAGCTCGTCTTCCGTCAGATAAGGGAATGCCGTTCCGCCCAGCGTGAAGGTCCGCGCGGCGATCGACTTCAACCGGTCGACCTTGGCGGGGGCCATGAACTCCCCGGGATCGTTGCAACGCGCCACGAATTCCCGTTGTTCGCGTAGCGCCTCCAATGCCGCGTCCAGGTCGGCCCGGAGAGGCGCCGACAACGGATCGGAGCTGCCGCTTTCCAGCCAGCGGATTCGATTTTCGAGGAATTCGTTTCGAATGGTCTGTTCGATGAGTCGGAAACGGGTTTCGATGAGCTTCATCCGGTCATGGACGGTTTCAAGCCTGGTGCGCTTGTCCACGATGTGTTCCGGGGTCGTGATCTTTCCCACGTCATGCATCCAGGCCGCCATGCGGAGTGCTTCCAGCTGGTCGGCGTTAAAGGAAACCCCGGCCAGTGCTCCTTTCGCGGACTCGTTGACCGCTCCGGCCAGCATCATGGTCAGGTCGACCACCCTGCGGATGTGTCCGCCCGTGTACGGGGACTTGTCGTCAATGGCCGTCGCGATGCTCTTGATGAAGGCGTTCAGGAGATTTCTGAGCTCCTGGATGAGTTGAGCGTTGGTCAGGGCGACCGCGGCCTGGGAGGCCAGCGACGCGACGAGGTCCACGTGTTCGTCGGGAAAGGCATGAACGGAGGCTGTTTCCGGGTCCGTCGCATTGAGCAGCTGCAGGACGCCGATGATCTCGTTTTCGTGGTTCTTCATGGGAATGACGACCATGGATTTCGAACGATAGCCCGTTCTGGCGTCGTATTCCCTCGGGCCGGTGAAGTCGAAAGGGCCGGCGGCGTAAACATCGGGAATATTGGCGATTTTACCCGTCAGCGCGACATAGGAGGACACGTTGGCATGATTGGGCTTGCCGCCCTTCATGAGCGGAATGGGGGGCAGGTCGACGGCGTGGCCGCCGGCGCCGCCCATCATCACGTTCATGCTCTCGCACTGCATGATGGCGAAACGGAGCTCCGTCCTTCCGGAATCGACGATGTACAGGGTCCCCGCATCGGCATTGGTGAATCGGCGGGCCTCCGAGACGATCATCTCCAGCAATCGGCTGATGTTTTTCTCGGAAGACAGTGAAATGCCGATCTGGGTCAGACGCCTGATCCTGGAGATCTGGTCTTCGGCGTAATTGCGCACTTCTTCGACGACCGTGCGCAGCAGCCGGTTGAGGCCTCTGTCGCGCGAGTATTTCCTGAGCAGCTCCAAGTCGCGCTCTTTTTCGCTCCGGTGCGACGCGTCCGGTCCGTGGGTTGCGCCGTGCTCATTCATCTCGCCCTCCCTTCGATGAACTCCATACCTGCCCGGTTTTCCCCCGCGCCTTCGGCAGGGCGGGCGGGAATTTCGCCGAGCGGCTCCTCCGATCGGAGACAACGCTTCGCTTGTGACGGGCATCGTGTTGACGCCCGTTTCATACGAAGTTACCTAGAAAATAAACTCCCGTGTGAGTCTGTTTTCATGCCTTGTGGTGACGCCGGCGCCATGCGCAATTGCGTTCAAGATGGATCTTTCAAGCACAAAAGAGCGGGGGATACGTCCCCCACGCTCTTAGAGTATCATTTTGAACGCAAATCCGTATCAGGCACGCGGCACCAGAGTCTTTGCCGTCCCTCAGGTCAGTGTGTGCCGGGCGGGGGCGCAGGCGCCGCCTCGAGGTATTGCCGCCAGTTCTCGATCGTCTTCGGCCCGATGCCGGGAAGCTCGCCCAGCTCCTGCAGGGAGTTCCACGGGCGTTCAGCGCGACGCGCGACGATGGCGGAGGCGGTTTCCGGTTTCATCCGGGGGATGAGGCACAGATCCTTCACTCCGGAGCGGTTCAGGTCCAGCTTCCCTCCGACGGTCAAGAGAGCGGCGGCCTGCATCTCCTCGATCCGGATTTCCGGCGCACCGGAAGGCCCCCTTGCGAACTGCACGGTCTGGCCGCTTTTCAAACGTTCCGTGAAGCCGATTCCGGGCGTTCCCTCCATCGTGATCCCGGGGCCGAGCCCTCCGGCGGCGTCAAGCAATCCGGCAACGGAAGCCCTCTCCTGGTCCAAAACGTAGATGCCGGGATTTGGGACATCCCCGCGGGCTTCGGCAAAAATCGGGGCGGGGGAGGAAACGGTCGATGCCGACCGCGTATGGTAGAACCGCGCCGGAACGGTCAGAAAAACGGCCGCGCCGACGATGGCGACGGCGACGCGGAATCCGCGTTCGATGCTTTCGGTCCCGGAATTCTTTTCCACATGGAATCCGGTGTCACGTTTCGCAAGTCCCGTGACGGCAATGCCCGGCCAGGTGCCGCGACAACGGGGGGACGACGCGCCCCTGTCCGGAGCGTTGTGAACAGGATAGTGCAGTCCCGGGCATCATACAATTCCCGCGACGTTGCACGGGAGGGCGCAGAGCCGGTCCCCGGCGTCACGCGCCGGCGTGGACGGACTCGACAGGTCCCATAGGACCGATGGGACCCATGCGCCCCGCCCTCGGGGGTGTGGGCGCCTTGCCCTCATGGTTTCAGGATCGTATACCGCAATCCGCCACGCCATCCAGGGTCCGAGTGGACTTCCACAATTTCGTCGACCGGGTCGCCAATTGCCGTCATGCGTCCGCGGCGTCGGGAGGACTATTTTTCGAGTCCCGGGATGCGTGTCATCTCGGCGGGCTTTTCCTTCTGGCCGCGTTCCCAGCTGAAAAAGACCTTGCCGCCTTCCGTGAAGAAACGAATTCCGGTGTCGGAAGTGATTTCCTTGCCGTTGATCGTGAATTCCCGCCAGCCGCGGTAGACTTTGCCGCCGCCTTCCGGTTTGGATCGATAGAAATAGAGCCCGTATTTGTCGCCGTACTTGGCCAGGTAAAACTCCACCGGCTCGGCGTCGTAGTTGCCGGTCTTCGGACGAAAACGTTGGTACACGCACTTCCAGCCGCCCATGAGGGCGGGATCGGGTGCCTTCTCGACCTTGGCGAATTCGCTCGGTTCGCCCGCAACATCGGATGCGCTGATGCCCTCCTCCTGTGCCCCGGCAAGGGCACACGCCATGAAAACAAACCCGGCTGCAATGAATGCGAGACAAAGCTTCTTCATCTTCAACTCCTCTCACCATAAATACCCGGCAGTGAAGGTATACGTTGTAGCCGCCTTTGGCTTCCCCGAACACTCGTGAATCCGGGGAATCATTCCGCCTCTCGGACCCTCTAAGGGAGGATTTCCCGAACGCGCGCGAGTTCGGCGACGCTCGTGCGGAATCAGTCTTCCCTGTCGGTCTTTTCCACCTTGTACATCTTGTAGTTGATGCTGTCCACAAGGGCCTGCCAACTCGCCTCGATGATGTCGTGGGATACGCCCACCGTGCTCCATTGATCCTGCGCATCCCGGGACTCGATCAGTACCCTGACTCTTGCGGCCGTTCCCGGGCTCCCCGGAAGCACCCTGACCTTGTAATCGCTCAGTTCCATTTCCCTGAGTCGCGGGTAGAATTTTTCGAGGGACTTGCGCAGGGCGTTGTCCAGGGCATTCACCGGGCCGTTCCCCAGCGCCGCCGTGTGCTCGACCTTGCCGCCCACCTTGATCTGGATGGTCGCCTCGGCCACCGGCGGATGCTCTTCGGCCAGCTTCTGGTCGATCACCCGGAAGCCCAGCAGTTCGAAATAGCGCTTGCTGCGGCCCATGGCGCGATTGATGAGCAGCTCGAAGCTCGCCTCCGCCGCTTCGAACTGGAATCCCTGATTTTCGAGGTCCTTGAGCTCTTCAAGCACCTGCATGGCGATGGGATCCCGCTTGGAGATCCGAAGGCCGTAGTCCTGCGCCTTGCGCTTGATGGCCGCCCGACCGGACAGGTCGGAAATCAGAACGCGCCGCCGGTTTCCGACCCGTTCGGGATTGATGTGCTCGTAGGTGACGGGGTTGCGCTCGACGGCGCTGATATGGACCCCCCCCTTATGAGCGAAGGCGCTGCGTCCGACGAACGGCTGGTAACGGTTCGACGGCACATTGGCCACTTCCAGGATGTACCGGCTGACGGGGCGCATCTTGCGAAGATTCTCCTCGTCGATGCAGGAAATCCCCATCTTGAGCATCAGGTTGGGGATGATGGAACACAGGTTGGCGTTGCCGCAGCGTTCGCCCATTCCGTTGATGGTTCCCTGTACCTGGACCGCGCCGAGCTCAACGGCGATCAGCGTGTTCCCCACGGCCAGATCGGAGTCGTTGTGAGTGTGGATGCCGAAAGGGATTCCGGGAAACCGCTCCTTGACGGCGGTGACGGCGTCTCGGATATCGCCGGGGAGACAGCCTCCGTTCGTGTCGCACAGGACGACGCACTCGGTGCCCGCTTCGACGGCCGCCTGGATCGTGGCGAGAGCGTATTCCCTGTTTGACTTGAAACCGTCGAAAAAATGTTCGGCGTCGTAGAAGACGGTTCGGAAATGCCGGCGCAGATAGCCGAGGCTGTCCCGGATGAGCTCCAGGTTCCGTTCGAGCGTCGTGTTCAGGGCGTCCTTCACGTGCACGGTCCAGCTCTTGCCGAAAATCGTGGCGACCTCGGTCCCGGCGTCCACGATCGCTTTCAGGTTTTCATCCGTTTCCGCGGTGCGCGAGGGATGGTGGGTTGCTCCAAAGGCCGTGATTCGCGCGTGTTTGAGATCGTAGTTCCGGATTTCGTCGAAGAACCCCATGTCTTTCGGATTCGAACCCGGCCATCCACCCTCGATGTAATGGAACCCCATGTCATCGAGCTTCAGGGCGATCCGGACCTTGTCTTCCACCGAAAGCGTGAAGTCTTCGGCCTGGGTGCCGTCCCGAAGCGTCGTGTCGTATATTTCCACTCTTCGCATAGGCTTGTCCTCGATGAATCTCGATCCCGGCCGTCGCCCGCAATGCCGGGCCGCCACGGATCTGAAGGCAAACATGAAAAGGAACCGGACGAGGTCTGCGTCAACGGTGAACATCCGCCGCGCAGGGAGGTCGTGCTCCACTGCTTCCGTCCCCTGCCGCCGGGTCGCGCAGCCTCCCCGGAAGCCTCGCAGGCAGCGAGCTTTTCACAAGAAGCCGAACGGCGGGAAAGCGTTGCGGATTCTCGAAAGGGCTTCCGGAGTTTTCCGGACCCGCGTAGCGAGTGTTCATCTGTTTTCAACGTGAACGGACGGCAAGGCGATGTGTTGCGGTGGAAGACCGGGGAAGCGAAACAGCGTGAACCCGCACTCCGCGATCACGCCTCTTCCTGGACCTCGATTCTCCCGTGGGGCGCCGTCTCGAGCTCGAACGCGTCGTGAAGCACTCTCACGGCCAGTTCAGCGTACTTTTCCTCGATGATGCACGAAATCTTTATTTCCGAGGTGCTGATCATCTTGAGGTTGATGTTCTCGCGAGCCAGCGAATCGAACATCTTGGCGGCCACGCCGCTGTGATTTCTCATCCCCAGCCCGATGATGGAAATCTTGGCGATGCTCGCATTGCCGTGAACCGGGCCCGCATCGATTTCCCGCGCCACGGCTTCAACGATCTCCATGGCCTTCTTGTGCGCGGTCTTGGGAACGGTGAAGGAAATATCGGCGCGTCCCGGAATCCCGGCGCCGCTCTGAACGATGAGGTCCACGTTGATGCCCGCATCGGAGATGGGCCGAAACACCCTGGCAGCCATGCCCGGCTGGTCGGGAACATTGGTGATGGTGATCCGGCCCTCGTTTTTGTTGTAAGTGATTCCGGATACGACCACTTTTTCCATCTCTTCATCCTCCTTGGTGACGAGCGTGCCGGGGGCGTCCGTGAAAGACGAAAGCACCATGATGGGAACGTGGTATTTCATGCCGAATTCGACCGAGCGCAAATGCAGCACCTTGGCGCCCATGCTCGCCATTTCGAACATTTCCTCGTAGCTGATCCGGTCGAGTTTCCTTGCCTTGGAGTAGACGTTGGGATCTGCCGTGAAAACGCCTTCCACATCGGTGTATATTTCGCAGACGTCGGCTCCCAGGGCCGCCGCGAGCGCCACTGCCGTGGTGTCGGAACCCCCGCGGCCGAGCGTCGTTATGTTCCCCTCGTCGTCATATCCCTGGAATCCCGCGACAACCACTACCCTGCCTTCATGGAGCTTTTCCATGATGGGCCGGGTCTCGATCCCGTTGATCCGGGCCTGGCCGTAGCTGCGGTCGGTGTTGATGCCCGCCTGGTAGCCGGTCATTGAAATCGCTTCCACTCCGAGGTTCCTCACCGCCATGCTGAAAAGCGCGACGGTGGTCTGCTCGCCGGTGGCCAGAAGCACGTCCATTTCCCGGGCGTCGGGAGAAAGGCTCACTTCGTGAGCCAACGCGATCAATCGGTCGGTTTCTCCGGCCCGGGCCGACAAAACGACCACGAGGTCGTCACCCTTCCTGCGACGGGCCACCGTTTTCGCGGCCACTGCCTTGATGCGTTCCGGATTCGCAACCGACGTACCGCCGTATTTCTGTACGACAAGCGCCATATCTGACTTCGACCTCCCTGAAAAAGCCGAATCGTTTCACCCTCGCATTTCGCAGAGCAGGGAATACGTGATGAAAAACCGGGACTGCCCGGCCGTAGAAAACATAGTTTAATAAAATAAATGTCCCGGTTTGTATAGTGCTTTTCATCCCTGCCCGGCGGGAATCGTCAACGACTTTGTGTCTTTGTGTTTTCGACCGGACATGGGCGCGGCCGCCATCGCGCCCGGAGCTCGTTTCGGTCGAGCGAGGAACCCGCGGCGGACCGTCCCGTTCAGTGGCTGCGGATCGCCGTCAAGCCGGAGAAGAGAATCGGAATCGTTTCTTTTATCATGGGGAATGGCCGCGGGCCTCGTCGGGATTTTCTTGATTTGAGCATTCGCCGGTAATAAACTGCGTCGCAGGTAGAGTCTTGTTTCCGTCCCTCATGCCGCAGAGGATCCATTCATGAAGATACTGTTCGTGTATCCCAGAGTATCTGAAACCTTCTGGAGTTTCCGCCACGCGCTGCGCGTCGTGCGCCGCAAAGCCGCTTTTCCTCCGCTGGGCGCCCTCTCCGTCGCCGCCATGCTGCCCGCTTCCTGGCAGATGCGCCTGGTCGACCTGAACGTACGGGAGATGTCGGACGCCGAGCTTCTCTGGGCGGACTATGTTTTCGTGAGCGCCATGCTGGCGCAAAGAGAATCGACCCGCGCGGTCGTGGACCGGTGTCGCGGGCTGGGCGTTAAAACGGTGGGCGGCGGCCCGCTGTTCAGCTCCTGCCGGGACGAGTTCCGGGATCTGGATCATCTCGTCATCGGGGAAGGCGAGGCCGTGGTCGACAGGCTGGCTTCAGACCTTGAAAACGGTGTGCCAAAGCCGTTGTACGAAGCCGGTTCGTACCCTTCCCTGGACAATGTGCCCATCCCCAGGTGGGACCTGATCGACTTCAAGGATTACGCCAGCATGAGCATCCAGTTCTCGAGGGGATGCCCCTTCGATTGCGAGTTCTGCGACATTATCGTGCTCAACGGTCGTGTGCCCAGGACCAAGCCCAACGGGCAGGTGATCGCCGAGCTGGATGCCTTGTACGATCGCGGATGGCGCGGGTCCGTGTTCATCGTGGACGACAACTTCATCGGCAACAAGCAGAAGGTCAAGAGCCTCCTGAGAGAGATCATCGCGTGGCAGAGCGTTAAAAAGCACCGGCTGACCTTCTTCACGGAGGCTTCGGTCAACCTCGCCGACGACGTGGAATTGATGAACCTCATGGTTTCGGCGGGTTTCAACAAGGTGTTCCTCGGTCTCGAGACTCCCTCCGAGGCGAGCCTGAAAGAATGCGGAAAGGCACAGAACCTGCGGCGCAGTCTCTCCGAATCCGTATGCGCCATCCACGCGCACGGGATGGTGGTGATGGGCGGTTTCATCATCGGCTTCGACAACGACCCCCCGGACATCTTCCAGAGACAGGTCAACTTCATCCAGAAAAACGGTATCGTGACGGCCATGATCGGGCTGCTCACCGCCCTGCCGGGAACGCGGCTCTACAAGCGGCTGGAAGAGGAGGGGCGGCTGTTGTTCAAGGCTTCGGGCAACAATACGGACGTGAGCGGGAGCCTCAATTTCACGCCCAGGATGGATCGCCAGACGATCATCGACGGGTACAAGTGGGTGATGAGCACCATCTACTCGCCGGAAATGTATTACAGGCGCATCCTGGCGTTCCTCAAAAACTATCGTCCGCGGGTGGAGGTCAAACTCGAGAAAAACGACCTGCTCAGCTTCCTGCGGTCGCTGTATTACCTCGGCATTGCCGATCTGAAGCCGAGCCGCGAATACTACTGGAAACTGATCCAGGAGGGTGTCTCCAAGTACCACCAGTCCTTTTCCGACATGGTGACCATGGCCATCTACGGCTATCACTTTCGGCGATTGTTCTGGTCTCCCAAGCTGTCCTTGAATCCCGGGGAGTGGAATTGGCTGAAAACGGACGATCCCGTGGAATGAGCTTCGTCCCAGGGCGGCCGTCCGGAGGGGGTGCTCTCCTCATGGGGGCAGGTCGCGCCCGGCCGCGGCACGGCCGAGGCGGACCCTGTGCCGGTACGTTCGCGGATCTTGACGGAACCGCTCCGCCGCAAGCGGTTCCCAAAGCCGTTGCCCGCTCATATGATTCGGTCGGGAGTCTCCATTTGTTCTGTTCATTTTTCATTCCCAAGCCCCGAATAGCACAAACCCGGCCCAGTAATAAGGATGAGTCCACTTTTTCATTATGGCAAGCTGCGCATTTCTGAGAGAGTCGGGCTTGCTCATCCCCGATATGTAGTTCTGGTAGAATTCGGCCATTAGGGCGCAGGTGACATCGTCGTCGACTTTCCAGAGCGAGGCGAGGATTGATGGAGCACCGGCGAACATCAACCCTCGCACCATGCCCAGAAGATCGTCTCCCGCTCCGAGCTTACCCCGTCCGGAAAAGCAGGCCGAGAGGGTCACCAGGGAAACACCCCGTAAGTCCAAATCAAACAGTTCGCACACTTCGAGCTTCCCGTCGTTTTGCTGATCGGCAGCCAATGCAAGATAGGAAAGCTGCGGGACCCTCTCATTGAGGATACCGTGGCAGGCAAGATGGATCACGTCGGGATAACCTGACTCGAACGGGACGGCCTTGAGCAGTGTCTCAGTCGCTTGTTCTCTCGTCTTGAGAGTTGGTTTGCCGAACAACGAAACGATCTGCTTTACTTCCGGTTCAGCACCGGGAAGGGGTTGTAGGTCGGTCTTGGGGTTTCCCATTGCGAGAACGCTCCGATGACCGGACGCCCGCTTCTTTATGACATATCGGCAAACACCGGCAGATGGTGCAATGACAATGCTCGCTCTTGTGGCGAGTGGCTTTCCACCCTTTGGGGCGAGAGATCCAAAAGAAATCTTGAACATCGAATCCCAGGGGACAACAACAAGGGTCCTGGGATTTCGTTTCAAAATGCTTGCCTCGATTGGCTCAATCAGCCATCGATATAATGTAGATGAAACAGCTTCAAACTCATTTCGATCTGATAACCTATTAGCTGAAAGTGATGCATATCTATCCAATTCGCTCTGAAGGTCTTTGATTCCCACTTCTACTTTCTTGAATTCAAATCCACTCCTGTAAATCAGAAAAATCCATAATTCATCTATCATTTTGTTGGAAATTATATATGGTCCTTTGTGATAGTACTCGATCAAAAGCGCATCACCAAGTATATTGTGAATCTCTTTAAGAGTAGGAGGAGCCGCAACAGCAAGCCACCCACGAGTTGGGTCTGCCGTGGTCTTCTTTTCGACCCGATCGAGACGTTTCCTGTCCCTACCGAAAATACTCTGATCTAATTTCGATCCAACACTATCGCTACCGGTCGAAAAGCGCTCAACATCAGGTAAATCCTGCTTGCTCGATACAGTGCGATCATGCTGAGTCCGTGGTGACTCGAGCACTCTCTCTTTACTATGTTTCGCGGCTTTTTCGCTTGTTTCCAGCAAATCCAAGAAGGACTTGGCGCGACCGCGTTCGATAGCCTCAAAAGCGCTTTCAGGGTTTCCAAGAGCCATTCTGGCAGTGGCAAGACTTCCATAAACGTAGGGAAAGGTGCTCTGAAATCCTAACCTTTCGCTTTCACCACTCACATTTCCACGAATGGATTCAAAAATTCTAACAGCTTCACTAAGCTCCACTTCGGCTTTATCAATCTGGCCAAGAGATAAGCAATTAAGTCCAATATTATTGAGGATACCGCTTTGAGATGTAATATCTCCACTTTTTTTATAAGTTTGTAAGGCTCTGTTATAGTATGTTTGAGCTTTTTTATACTGCATTAACCCACTGTATGCTATTCCGATGCCTTCACAATTGATAGCTTCACCAATAGTATTATCTAGTTTATTGTAAATCTCTAAAGACTGGTGGAAGAATTGCAATGCCTTATCATATTTATCGATGTGGCTATAAAGATTGCCGATACTGTAAATTGCACCAGCCACTCCGTTCAAATCATTCATAGCTTTAGAATTTATATAAACCTGATTGAAATATTCCAATGACTTTTCATACTCGCCAAACTTTCTTAAAACTATGGCAATGCTGTGTAGATCTTTAGTCTCATTGATGTGATCATTCATTATCCTATGTTTTTTCAATGCATCATGATAGTGTTCTAGAGCTTTCTCATACTGGCCAAGGTCCTCTAAAACACTACCGATATTATGGAGCTCATTGCCTTCCCCGATGTCATCCTGAGTTGTCCTGCTGATAGACAAAGAACGCTGGAAATAGTCCAACGCTTTTTCATATTTGCCAAGATGCCGATACACAATGCCGATAGTAGAAAGATCAGCTGCCTCTCCCGGCAGATTATGAAGCTTCCTGTGGATAAGCAACGCCCGTTGAGAATAATCAAGAGCTTTCTCGTATTCACCAAGCAAGTCGCACGCAATGCTGAGGCCATTCATCGCCATGGCACTTTCATCCTCACCCGGGGCAAGCTTGAGAGCGGCATCAAATGCCTTAAGTGAATCACGATAGCGGCCTGTTTTGTGCGATTTGAGCCCATCGTCTATATACGCATTGAAATCCTTCGCCAGTGCAAGATTCAGCCAGCCAAATATAATAATGCATATAGATATTGCTAATATATAACATTTACATCTAATAGCACATTGCATTGAAATTCCCCTCAAAATAGCGTATCCGAAACGTGATGAAATCGGATTTTAAGATAATCAGATATTTTTCTTTCTTCTTTCGAGAGCTTGTTTTTATGCTGTTCTAGCAACTGGTAAGATAGCCAGTTAAGGCAAATCTCTTCAGGAAAACTCTCACTGATATATTGTGCAAAGGATGCCTTGGCAATAACTTTATCATTAGCGGTCAATTGTTTTGTATTGTTGATTGTTTCAAAAGCATTTTCTACGATATCAGTACTCTCCTTATCAAGAAATCTGATATTTCCACCGCAAGACTTTAGATTTTCAATGACCCAGATATAAGAAATATATTTCTCAAGTTTCATCTCTTCAGGAGTAAGCGCAAGTGAAGACAAGCCTTTTACTGATCTTTCAAAGATTTTTTTTTCATGTGAATCTTTCACGACGAATCTATCTCCAGATTCGAGGCCCCAACAAAAATTGACCACCTCACCGGGAAGAAGAGTCGCACACTTTCCAGGTCGTTGTATTGCATTGTCATTTTCTCTGGTTACTGATTGAGTGAGCACATGTGAAGTATTTTTAGTAAAATCAAAAATAGCAATGGGAAGACCAATAAAGTCTTTCTTTGATTTGAATACGGTGGTGACAATATATTGATTGGATTCTAGCTTCGATATGAATGGCTTATTTTTAAACCAATTTATTTTAAAAGCTTCGGGTTGTCGCGAAGTAAGTATGATATCACCAGGAATAAGATCACTTCCTTTGACACATGGATGGAACCATCCTTTTCTACTTACTGAGCATTCGGGTTCATTTTTAAGAAACACCCCAACCACTTCGCAGCCGGCATAACCCTGTGTTGCAAGGCTCATAACGATAAATACGACTAATATGGTATTTATAGTTTTCATTTTCAACTCTCTATGGTGTTTGTATAACAAATGCATTGTCAGTAATATAATTTAAAATACTATTACGTGTGTTCGCAATTCGATGTGTTTTTGTTCTTGATCGTCTCCTCCAGATCGGCAAAAAATCGATGGAGGCTCATACCAAACACAGGGATGGTAAAATTAACAAATATACCCCAATAGAGGTAAACGGGCCAACTGATAGCAAAAAGTAGAGAGACAAATAATACGGTACCAATGACTTGGGCAGGCAGCGATGGAAAGAGGATAAAAAGAGTTGCTGCGGCAACGATGATCGCTCCTTCTATTACTACGTAATGGAGCCACCAGGGAATGTGTTTGGGCTGTAGCCCTTCAACGAGCGTATTGATTGCGTTGCCTAGAATGTGAAGACCCGCCAGCCTCCCTGCGGGAGTCCAGTGATAGTCGCCAAGGTCGGGGCAAGAGTTTCCGATTACGACCACCTTGCCGGAGAGTTCCTGAAGGAGATTCTCTTTTTCATCGAACTTGTCGGCTGTGATTCTAATGAGCGGGCTTTCTACTGGGAGCCTGAAGCGGATTCTTTGTGAATAAATATCGGAGTGCAATCGGATTCGGTCGCACTCTTTTGTCGTGATGGATGTGTTGGCTGCAGGGGGAGAAGTAGCAAAAAGCGGTATCCGCATTGACTTTCCACCCAACATGATGGTAAACTCAGTGTTTTGAGGCATCCGAGTCTCATTTGTGGCCTTGATCTCACGGGCGATTCGTGACAACTCAAGGAGCTTGTCTTCTCGTATTGCCGCAGCAAGAAGGGCGATGTTCCACAGTATTTCAGGATGATTGGCTCTCATGTAAACTTGGTATGGAGTCCAATAGCGGTTTATCAAATCACTTCCACTTGCTTCAATAATAGAAATACCTCTATGAAATATTTGTCGTCCATCTGCGGTTAAAGTATCTATTAACTCATCAAAGCGATTTCTAACCAAGAGACCATCACAATTAATACTCACAGGGAAAATGACGTGTGTAGCTGCATTTTCTCTTAGCATTCGGTGCAATACTTTTTCCATTTTGCTGTCACTTTTTTCAGCCTTTTCCATGAGAATATCGAGGACTATCACTGCGGCATTGCGCGTCCAAGCGTTTTCAATCATACGGGCTAATTTGTCGCGAGGTGTGAGTTCAGGGTATTTCCAGTTTTTTCTATCTTCATGTGTGATTTCTATGAAATAGACTGAGCTTTTTGCCAGTTCATGTGTCGCGAGGGGCTCTGAGTAAAGATGATTTTCAATCCTGGCAAGTATATCCAACCCATAGTTAGTTTGATTTTCTTCCCATACCCACCAAAAGTGCTCAAGGCACACCACGATAAACAAAATTAGAACCCCTAGGATGATATTCAAGACGAATTTGGCACGATTTTTCTTCATTTTCGCACGAAAGCCATCGAATACCATTTTTTCCCTCCGTATTTTGAATGGATGGAAAGGAAGCGCAAATATTTTAATATATTCCTGATAGTCGGTTGTCTGGTGCCAGATTAGAAGCATATGTCTACGCTATGAATATAGCATCTGTCTTTTTCGGATGCAATAGTTTTAGAACCTTGTATCATTTATGTGCATATAACAATTGAGTTTTGATCGCAGAAAATGTATTTGTACAATATGGTATCGTACAATAGGGAGTCTCAGTGGAACGCAGTTACTTGAGAAGAATAAGTGGCATTTCGGTGAGCGAAGAAACTATAGCGGCAGAAACTTTTCGGTGGACAGACGCTGGGAGTTTTGCGTTTTCAGTTGATGAAAAGCATATTGGAGGCCTACCGAGACTGTTGTGGTCCTTTGCCGGCCAAGGATTGGATGCAACAAAGCAACCCAAGAATCCGTTTTTTTCTATTCGTTCGGTTCGGTGCGATGACTTTCTGGAATGGTCCGGCGGTCAGAGAGGCCCTCAAAATTAAGCTTCTGGAAAACCTGGTCGAACGTGTGAAGTGCCTGCTGTGGGGGAATACCGCGGTCTACACGAGGACTCACAGGCCGGAACCATCATTGACTGAGCGTGTCGAATCTGCAGTGAGGATCGCGACTATGCCCGACGAACTTTTCCTCGGGTGCAGCGAAAGGTAATGGCAAACACACAGCTGCGGGCTGGCTCATCTGGCTTGAATCCAAACTGATCTGGGTTCATGGAGACTTCTTTTGGTGCCTTTCCCGCCATGCAGGATTGAGAATGCCACGGGAATGGGCGTGGGCACGGGGGTGAACCATCCTTTCGGTCCGAAAAGTCGGCCATTGAATCCTTTGCTGGATGTTTTCTTTCGGGGCATGCCTGCTTATATTCACCGCAAGACGCACGGGCTGCGATTTTGCCGGTCGAGTCCGGCGGAATCCGGCGGAATCCCATCACACGTCACAGGAGAACTGTCATGAACGATACGGAAGGAACGAAGCTGACACGTGGCAAGATAGGACTGAGGCTGCTTTATAGCCTGCTCTACCTGATCATCCTGGAAGTCCTGAAAGTGGTGATCCAGGTGACGGTGCTTTTTCAGTTCGTCTATCTGCTCATCACTCAGAAGTACAGCGAACCCCTCAAGGAATTCTCCAACAAGGTGGCGACTTACGCCTATCGGATCATCCGCTACGCCACTTTGAACGAAAACGAGAAGCCGTTTCCGTTTCATGAATTTCCCAAGGAAGTGGAAAAGCCGGATGAGCAGGTCCTGTTCGATTGATCGGGTGACGTTGCGCGGCGGCGTTGAGGCAGGCCCACCGGTTTTCCGTCATAACAGGGGGGGCGGTGAAATGCGCCCAATCGCCCATGTCCCCCGCGCCACCCACGAAGCATGAAATTGGGGTCACCCGGGGTCCATATTTCCAGGCAATGGAAGAGCCTACCGGCATGTCCCGCTTTGAGCGATCTCGAGCAGTTTCGCGAACCACCCCGGCGAGCGCGCATCGTTCCCGGCTCCGAACGGCGTCAGGATAAAGGTCCGGATCTCGTCGCCGGCAATCTCGATGCCGAGGTCCCAGTGCTCTTCCGGGAGCAGGGCACCCATGCGTTCCGGCCATTCGATCACGGCCGCTCCGGCGCCGTACACCGCGTCCTGCCAGGGCAGCGTGTCCAGGTCATCCGGGCCGCTCAGACGGTACAGATCGATATGAGCCAGGGGGAGGCGGCCTTCGTATTCGTTGATGAAGGTGAAGGTGGGACTCGTAATGGGCACGGACACGGGAACTCCGAGGCCGTGAGCGATGGCGCGGGCCAGGAATGTCTTGCCCGCGCCGAGCTCTCCCCGGAGCGCCACCACATCGCCGGGTTCCAGCAGCTCGGCGATCCCGCGGCCGATGGCGCGGGTGCATTCCTCGGAAGGCGAATGGAGCACGATTCGTGTCACAACCGGCTCCGCAGGCGCTCCAGGCGGCCGATCACTTCCGGGACGTCGTCCAGGAGGTCCGAAGCCGGCATGCCGCGAGTGGCCACGCCGCCGAACCTGCGGTCCGCCGCGGCGCCGTGGATGTAAACCCCGAGGCACGCGGCGCGATATGGTTCATAGCCTTGTCCCAGGAATCCCGCGATCATTCCGGTCAGCGTATCTCCCATGCCTCCGCCGGCCATGGCCGGGTTGCCGGAGCTGTTGACGGCCAGCCGGCCGTCGGGGGCGGCCACAACGGTTCGAAAGCCCTTGAGAACCAGCGTCACCCCATATTTGCGGCTGAACTCGGAGGCGACTTCGATACGGTTTTCCTGGACGGTCCGCACCGTCCCGCCGATCAAACGCGCCATCTCCCCGGGATGGGGAGTCAGGACGAGAGGCTGCCGCGCCTTCTTCAGCAGATCGGGGGTCCGGGAGACGATGGTGACGGCGTCGGCGTCGAGGACCATCGGACAGGGGGCTTGAGCGATCAGGCCTTCCACGAGCCGCTGCGTGTCCGGGTGCAGGGAGATGCCCGGTCCCGCGGCAAGGGCCTGCTTGTCCCCGGCGAACTCGAGGATTTCCGGCAAGGCTGCCGAAGCGGGGGTCTGCCCGGGCGTTTCCGGTATGGGATAAGTCATCGCCTCGGTGAGCTTTACCTCCAGGATGGGATTGAGACTTGCCGGAATGAACAGGGTTACCAGTCCCGCGCCCACACGGCCCGCACCGAGGCAGATCAGGGTTGCCGCCCCCGTCTTGCCCACAGAGCCCGACAGGACCGCCACGTGCCCGGCGCTCCCTTTGTGCGTGCCGCCCGGGCGAGGCTCCACCCACGCCGACAGGGATTCATCGGTCAGCCACCGGCGACGAATGCCGTGCTTTTCGGGAAGCGTCGGCGGAATGCCGATATCCATAACCTTGAGGCGGCCGACATAATCGCATCCGGGCTCGACGACCTGCCCGATCTTGAGGTACCCGAAAGTGGCCGTGGCGGTTGCCCGGATGGCTGTCCCAAGAGGTTTCCCGGTGCTTGCATCCAGTCCGGATGGGATGTCCACGGCGAGTATCGGAACCGGGAGCGCGTTGGCGGCTTCAATGACCTGCCGGTACAGTCCCCGGACCTCGCTTTTCAAACCGGTTCCAAGGATCGCGTCGATTACGGTCCCGCTCTCCCGGACCGCGCTCCACTGAGTATCGAAGTCCCCCTGTTCCTCCCAGGTCCGCACCGGGATGCAAAGCTTATCGAGAATCCTGAAGTTGGTCAGGGCATCCCCCTGAAGGTTTTCCGGCGGCTTCAGGCAGACCACCCGGACATCCGCTCCCTGGTTCTTGAAGAGCCTTGCCAACACGAATCCATCCCCGGCGTTGTTGCCGCTTCCCGCCAACACCGTGATGCGGCGCGCGAGAAGGTCGGGAACGACTTCCAGATAGAACGCCGCGGCTCCCCGCGCGGCGTTCTCCATCAGGACGATCCCCGGGATGCCGATTCCCTCGATGGTCGCCCGGTCCAGCGCGGCCATTTCGGACGCGGTTACGATGAACATGATGACCTCCTGGTGGGGACGCAAAGCAATGAGCGCGGCCGCGCTGCGGCAGATCGGGGTTGAACGTCGGAAGGGCGGGGTTTTCTCCCCGCCGAAGAACCGTTCACGGCTCCGCCTCGCCTTCCGGTGATGTGCCGGGCGCCGCTGAGGGACCTTCGAGCACGACCACGGCTGCACCGTAATCGCCATCGTCGGTGAGGCTCAAGTGCCAGGAAGTGATATTGTGTTCCCGGCAGAACCGCAGAGCGCTCTCGGAAAGAGAGATCGTCGGTTTCCCGAGCGAGTCGTTCGACACCTCGATATCCTGCCAGGTGACCGGGTTTCGAAGCCCGGTACCCAGCGCCTTGGCAAAAGCCTCCTTGGCGGAAAACCGCAAGGCCAGGCAGCCTGCGTAGTCCTTTCGCCGGGAGCAGTCTTCCCGTTCGTTCCTGGTGAAAACGCGTTGTTCGAACCGCGCTCCCCAGCGCTCCAGCAGGAGACGGAGCCGGTCGACCCGGATCAGGTCGATGCCGATGCCGCGGATGGCCATCTAACCGTTCACCAGCGCAAGCATTTCCCGGACGGCGCGTTCCATGCCCACCAGCACCGCCCGGGCAATCACGGCATGACCGATGCTGAATTCCTGGATTTCGGGGATGTTCCTCAGCCACAGCACGTTCTGGTAGCCTATCCCATGGCCGGCGTGAGCGCCCAGACCCAGCTTGCGGGCGAGTTTGGCCGAGGTCACGACGCGCTCGTATTCTTCCTGGCGCCGGGTGTAGGAATCCGCCTCGGCGAACATTCCGGTATGGATCTCCACGTACTCGGCTTCGAGCCGGTGGGCCGCCTTGATGTGCCGGGGGTCCGGGTTGATGAACAGGCTGACCGCGATGCCTCCCTCGTGAAGAGTCTTGATGGCTTCCTCCAGCGCGCCCTCGAAGCTCACGACGTCGAGGCCCCCCTCGGTCGTCAGTTCCTGGCGCTTTTCGGGGACGAGGGTGACCATCTCCGGTTTGATGTTGAGCGCGATCTGGATCATTTCCCTGGTCGCCGCCATTTCCAGGTTCAGCTTGCTCTTCACGGTCTGTCGGAGGATTTGCACATCCCTGTCCTGAATGTGCCGCCGGTCCTCCCGGAGATGCACCACGATGCCGTGCGCTCCAGCGAGCTCAGCCAGGGCGGCGGCGGTGACAGGGTCGGGTTCCGACGCCCGTCGCGCCTGCCTGACCGTCGCGACATGATCCACATTGATTGCAAGTCGGGCCACATTTTCTCCTTTCTCGGTCGATCCCTTGTTCTGCAATCTCGAACGCGAATCGGAATGCGATGATTAGTCCTGCCCGTCCACGTACCAAGCGAAGCCTTCCGAGGAATGCCCAAGTATTTTAAGCAGTTCCATGGTCTTGTCGGCCATACGGGCAGCCTCCTCGGGGCCCTGTTCGTGATCGTGGCCCACCAGGTGAAGGATGCCGTGGACAAGAAGAAGATCCATTACCGACTCAAAAGACGCGCCGTGCAACTCGCTCATGCGCTTCGCCATGGGAGCGCAGATCACGACATCCCCCAGAACCTCCTCGCAGACGTCGCCGAATTCCCCTTCCCGCATCGGGAACGAGAGCACATCCGTGGATGTGTCTTTGCGCCGGTACGTGGAATTGAGATCGGCCATTTCCTCGTCGTCGACGATCAGGATACTCAGCTCGGCATCAGTGAATCCCAAGGCGTTTAAGATCCGGTTTGCCGCGCTCTTTATTCGCCGCCTGTTTGTCTCGATCCGGCTTTGCTTCTCGCTGATTTGGATCAACGGCATCGGCTCTGCCCTTCCCTTCGCTTGCCGAAACGCCCGGGTATTCAATGCGCTTGTGATGGATGGTGGCCAGTATCTGGTTGAAGTGCTTGGCTATTTGATGAAGATCCTTGAGAGTGAGCTCGCATTCGTCCAGCTGACCGTCACTGAAGATGTTGTTGATCAACCGGTGTACGAGTCCCTGGATCCTGGCCGGGGTGGGTTCGGTCAGGGAACGGCAGGCCGCTTCGACAACGTCGGCCAGCATCACCAGTCCTGCTTCCTTGGTCTGAGGCTTGGGACCGGGATAGCGATAATCGTCCATGTTGATCGGGGGCAGCAGTGCGCCTTTGCTGGTCTTGGATTTTTCCCGGGCTTCCATGGCCTTGTTGTAGAAGAACGAAATGAAGCTCTTGCCGTGGTGCTGGCTGATGATATTGATGATGTCCTTGCCCAGCCTGCTCTGCCGCGCCATTTCCGCCCCTTCCTTAACGTGGGAGATGAGGATCAGGCTGCTCATGGACGGGGCCAGTTTCTCATGGCGGTTCCCGCATTCGAACTGATTCTCGATAAAGTAGAGAGGCTTCTTGATCTTACCGATATCGTGATAGTAGGCGGCCACTTTGGCCATCAGGGAATTCGCCCCGATGGATTTGGCCGCGGCTTCCACCATGTTTCCCACGATGATGCTGTGATGGTAGGTGCCCGGAGCCTCCACCATCAGCTCGCGGAGCAGGGGCTGGTCCATCGTGGCCAGCTCCAGCAGCTTGATGTCGGTCGTGTAGTTGAAGGCCATCTCGACCAGAGGAGTCAGCCCGGTCACCAGGATTCCCGCGAAAATGCCCCCGCAGAAGCCGAAGAAAGCATTCGTGAGCACCCTCAGGAAAATCCACTGGTCCTGCAGGTAGGCGCTGAGAAGGATCAGGACCACGTTGGCGCAGCCGACCAGGAGGCCCGCCTTGATGGGGATCATGCGATTCCTGCAGGGGGAGACTCCGTGAGCGGCTACAAAAGAACCGATCATGAAATAGAAGAACAGCCCGAAGTCCTTGCCGAACAGCATACCCGCAAAAAGGGTGAGCACAAGGGAAAAGATGAGGGAAACCGTCACGCCGAAGAAGATGCACGCCATCATGGCGCCGGCGCTCAGCGGGATGGCGTAGATGAAGGCATTGGCGGTAAGGTTTGCCGAGGCGTCGCCGATCAGACCCGCGACCGACATGGTCACGCGGCCGAGACTCATCAAGAGGACCAGGAGAATCGCCAGGAACACCAGGTCCTGATATTCCATCCGGAAATACGGGAGATGCTGCCGCGCCACGTGGACGACCACCCAGATGCACAGCACGCAGAACAGGAAGAGCGAGACGAAGACAAGCAGCCAGTGCCGTTCGGTACCGGCGCTCTGGTGGGCTTTCAACTTCAGGATTTCATCCTGGCCCACGCGCTGGCCTTCCCGCACCAGCATTTCATTCTTCATGACCTTGATGAGCACCGGCTTGACCTGGATGTAGGCACGTTCCCGCCGGCTCTCAGTCTCTTCGAAGTTGAAATGGAGGTTCGGCTGAAGCAGTTGCGTTGCCAGCGAGGTGAAGGCGATCATCTCCTTGATGTCGTGCCCCTGGTCCAGCGCCTGCATGACCATGAGTTTTCGCGCCTCTTCGAGGTCGGGATAGGAATAAGGCGGGTGCACCAGGTGCTCCTCCGACGTGCCGGCTTTTCGAATGACCACGCTCTCGGCAGCATCCCGGTTCATCCATGCCTTGCCGGAAACGATTCCCTGCTCGAACGAGGTCTTGAGCAATTGTACCAGGCGGTCCTGCAGATCCTTTCCGAACCCCTTCTCAAGGAAACTCGAAAAGACTTCCGGGCTGATCTGCAATCCGAGGATGTTTTCGAAGTCCTTCTTCCTGCGCAGGGTCTGCTGGGCGGTTTCGGAGACCGGCAAGGCGGAAGCGTCCCCGGCCCCGAGTCCGGAGCCGAAAACACTTTCCCGGGGCATTTCCAGGCGGGGGAAAGGGTAACGGTCTTCGCTCAGGAATTCCCGCATCGCCTGAAAGGCGCTTCCCACGCGCTCGAAGGTGCTTGCGGCGATATTCTCGTCGAGGTCGTAAATGATGGGCGACCGCCTGACGGCTTCCTCGCGTTGCTTGCCCGTTGCGGCTTCGTCTTCCACGAAGAAATCCCGCTTCGCTTTAACGTTTCGATCCGCAATGTCGCCCAACCGGAACGGCGGACTGTCGCTGGTGAAGGAAGGGGTCACCAGGACGGCGATGATCGCGCTGACAGCAACGAGTATGAGGACTTTCCGGCAGTAGATTTCTTCCCGACAGAACGGCAGGAAGCGATGGATCAGGGTCGTTCTGGGCCTGCCCTTGCTCTTCTCCGGCTCCCGTTTGTCCTTGTCCATACTTCTCACTTTTCTGATGGAGTCCTCGTGCCCTGGGCTTTCCGCAGCTCCACCTGCTCGTAGGCCTGTATGATCTCCTGTACGAGCCGATGGCGGACAACGTCCTTCTTGGAAAAAAAGACCATCTGTATTCCCTGGATCCCCTGCAGCAGATCGATGGCCTCGATGAGACCCGAAGGCTTGTTTTCGGGTAGATCGATCTGGGTGATGTCACCCGTGATGACCGCCTTCGATCCGAGCCCCAGCCTGGTGAGGAACATTTTCATCTGTTCCGTTGTGGTGTTCTGAGCCTCATCCAGGATGACAAAGGCGTCGTTCAACGTGCGCCCGCGCATGAATGCAAGGGGTGCAACTTCGATCGCACCCCGCTGCAACAGACCGGTGGCCCTCTCGAAATCCATCATATCGTGCAGAGCGTCATAAAGAGGCCGGAGGTAGGGGTTCACTTTCTCCGCAAGATCTCCGGGCAAAAACCCCAGCTTCTCTCCCGCTTCGACCGCGGGGCGAACGAGTACGATGCGGCGCACCCAATCCTTGGTCATCGCTGCGACGGCCATGGCCATTGCCAGGTAGGTTTTGCCCGTTCCGGCCGGTCCGACCCCGAACACAATATCATAATGCCGGATAGCCTCAATATATTCCTTCTGCTTGACGCTCTTCGGCGTGATCACGCGCCGGTTTGACGCAATGAACACATGGTCGAGGAATATGTCCTTCAAAGAACGCTGTATGTTCTCGCTCAATATCCTGATGGCGTAGACAATATCCCCGGCATACAGCGGATAGCCGCCCTGAATCAGTTCCCCAAGACCGAAGAGCAGTCGCTCGCTCAGTTCGACGTGAGGCAGGTCGCCTGAGATCGTGAACTGATTGCCGCGCAGATGGATGCGCACATCCAGCTGCTTTTCGATCAGCTTGAGATGATTGTTCTGCTCGCCTGCAAGTTGCTGTACCAGCTTGTTGTCGTCAAAGGAAAGCTGGGCCGTGCTCCTGCGTTGCTTTTTCGTGTCATGCGCTGTACTGGCCAAGGCTGCCCGCAATGCTCCCCGTGATGGTTCCGAAGTTGTTGGCCGGAGACTCCCGGCGTCGATATGACGGCTATTCTTATCACGTGTTTTTGATCCTGACAATATTCACATCGATGGAGGCTTCCCGCCGGAAGAGGGCCCACGGGGGAGGGCGCCGTTGCGAGAGGAAGGAAGCGGCGCGGTCGATCAACCGCGGACGCTCGGGGCCTTGTCTTCCGGAGAGAAAATAAATGCTTTGCATTCCGGTCCGATGTGGTTAATTCTTGTTCCGGAATTTGCAGACGACGGGATGGTTCCGAGCGTAATCCGTGTTCCGCCGCGGGAATGCGAGCGCGCTGAACGGGGATCGCCCATCCCGGGGAGGCGGATCCGGTTATGAACGGTCTGGATTGGGTTGTGGTGGGGGTGGGAGCCTTTTGCGTGTTGCGTGGAATCATGCGCGGAGCGGTCTCCCAGATATTCGGCATCGCGGGAGTGCTGGGTGGCTTCGTGCTCGCTTCCCACCATTACGAGACCCTGGCCGCGCAGCTGGCCCGCACATTTCCCAAACTGTCGGGAACGCCCGCGATCAGCTTCATTCTGCTCTTCTGCCTGACATGGTTCTGTATCGCACTGGCCGGCTACGCCGTTGCAAGGCTCCTGCGCAAGACGGGGCTCGGCTTCCTCGACAGGCTCTGGGGCGGGGTGATCGGGTTCGGTAAAGCCTTGCTGATCGCCGTGGTGGCCATATCCATGCTGACCGTGTTCGTCTCGGCGAAGAACCCCCTGCTCACAGGGTCCGTCCTGGTCCCCTACATACAGGATGCCGCCAGGATCGTGGTGCAGTTGACGCCTGCAAGCGTGCAAAAGGCCTTCGAGGAGAAACGAAAGGCTCTTGAACGATACTGGCTGGAATCCAGGGAGAAGTCTCCCGGGGCCGATCGGCCCACGAGGCCGGTTGAGAGGAAACGCAAGTGACGACAGACGATTTGACGCGATGGAACAAGGTCCGCCGCATCTATGACATCATCGACCGGCTTCGAGGGGAGTCCGGGTGCCCCTGGGATCGGAAGCAGACTCCGGAGAAAGTCCAGACCTATTTGATCGAAGAGGCCCACGAAGCGGCGTCGGCCGTTCGAGCCGGGCACCGGGAGGAGGCCGCCGAAGAACTGGGCGACTTGCTGTTCATGGTCTTTTTCCTGATTCACCTCTACGAGGAATCCGGCGACTTCAGGCTCGAAGAGGTCTGCGACGCGATTTGCGAAAAAATGGTGCGCAGACACCCCCATGTTTTCGGGGAAACCCGTGTCGCTTCGGCCCGGGAGGTAAAGGACAACTGGGAAAAGATCAAGGCGGACGAGAAGGCCACCGCGGGCAAGGAACAAGACCGGGTGCCGGAGTCGCTGCCCGCGCTGATGCGCGCATACCGGATGCTTGCACGCCTCTCGCACAAACATGGCGGCGATCTGAACGACGTTTCGGCTCAGACCCGCAGGTTTCTGGAAATGGGAAGGGGCCTGGCCGCCGATCCGGCGGGGGGCAACAACGTTTCGGCCGATGATTTCGGCGAGATGCTGCTTGCCCTGGTGAACCTGGCGCGCCTCAGGGGCTATCGCGCCGAAGACTGCCTCCACCAACGGCTGGTGCGATTGGAAACGTCATGAAAGATCGCGACCCCATGGATGCATGCCGTGGTGTGTCCCGTTGTCGGGCGTCCGACAGCGATTTCCGGCGTGCCCCGTGATCGGGGCTTCCATGCCGCCGGCCGAGGTCGTCGCCGCGGCCAAGCGCTTGCACGAGAGGATGGGGAAAGCCCTGCTCGAAGAACCCGCGCTGCGTCTCCCGCTTGACGAATACCGGGAGGCCATCCGCCGGACGGGCGATGCCATGCGGTCCTGCGGGGTGGTTGCCGCCTGCGCCGCCTGCGCCGTCCACGGCCCCGGCAGTTGCTGCTTTCAGGACATCCAGCATTGCTACGATCCGGTGCACATCCTGATCAATCTGCTGCTGGGATGCGAAGTCCCCGACAGTGCCGAAAAGGTTGAGGAATGCTTCTTCCTGGGCAAGGCGGGGTGCCTCCTGGCGGCCAGGCATGCCTTCTGCCTGAACTACCTCTGTCCTTCACTGCGCGAATCGCTGGACCCCGATGCCCGAATGCGACTTCTGAGCACTGTCGGCGAAGAGCTCGACTGCGGCTGGAAACTCGAACTGATCATCCGGCGTTTCATTTCACGCCAGGTTGCCCGGAAGACAGGTTGCGTCGGGAACCTGTCTTGATGCTTCGCGGGTGACGCCGGGCGCCGTGAGCAATTACCTAGAAAATAGACTTCCGTGTGAGTCTGTTTTCATGCCTTGTGGTGACGCCGGCGCCATGCGCAATTGTGTTCAAGACTGTAGCTATTGGGCGGGAGGGGCATCAGGCCCTCCCCTTGTTCATCTGACCGGCACCTCGGTCCGTATGCAAGGGCGGGTTTTGTCCCATCCCGCGTCACCTCCCGTCGGGCAGGTCCCCTGCGTGATCTTGAATGCACTCACAGCCCGCGGGCTGATATCTCCATCAGAGGAAAATCAGCCATTTACCGGCACTTCAGAATCAGACATTAAAATTAATTAATGTTTCATTCCAGTGCCCAGCCTGAATATAGCGATCATTCTCCCAAAAAATTTTCTGTTTCATTTTCAGATCAAATTGTAGTAGTAAAAAAACTATAGAATGAGCGGCTTGATTTTGATCAAGAACTCGCGGAGACGGTCTAGCCGATTCGATGCGGGCCATCGAGTGTTTATGAGCGTAGGGCTCGAGCGCATGACGAGAAGTGACGAGACTGCGCTGTCGTCCACTCCGGCAGTCGTATTCTGCAGTGTGGCAAATTTCTTCGCAAGACTCCTCGACATGCCGTTTGGCGCGATCTTCTTCCCGGAGGAAAATGGTGGTTTCATATCTCGGACATCGCGCAGTTGTTGCGGCTGGGAATCGGGCCGTAATCGTGCTCCTGGTGTTCGTTTCTGCGATTTCTTTGCCGGTGCGGGGTTTTGCCGAGCGGGTGGTGGACACCGTCGCGGGACTCCAGTCCGACGATGGGGCGGCCCTCCAGGCGAGTCTCAATGTCCCTTCCGGTCTGGCTCTGGATTCAAAGGGGAACCTCTACATCTCCGACACGGACAACCACCGAATCCGGAGGCTCGAGTTGGCGACGGGCAACCTCATTACGATTGCCGGCGGCCGGTCCCAGGGCTACTCCGGGGACGGGGGGGCGGCCGATAGCGCCGCCTTGAACCGCCCCAGGGGCATTGCGGTTGATGCCGCCGGCAATATCTACTTCGCGGACTCGGGTAACCATCGCATCAGGAAAGTGGATGCTTCGGGAATTATCACGACGGTGGCGGGAACGGGAGCTCCCGGCTCATCGGGGGACGGGAAGCCCGCCACTTCGGCGCAGTTGTCGGATCCTTTCGGGGTTGCCGTCGATTTTTCCGGAAACATATTCGTTGCGGACAGCGGGAATCACAAGATCAGGAAGATAGATCCCGGGGGTACGATGTGGACCTTCGCGGGCACCGGCGACCAGGGCATACCGGCAAACGGCGTGTCGGCGGGTGCCGCGAAGTTCAGGTATCCCACTGGGTTGGCCGTGGATTCCGCCGGCAACCTGTTCATCGCCGACGGTTGGAATGATCTCGTTGTCAAGGTGGATCCCACCGGGGTAATTCGGAGGGTGGCCGGCAATGGAGTCAAGGCCTTCTCGGGAGACGACGGCCCCGCCACATCGGCAAGCATCATGAATCCTCACGGCGTCGCCGTGGATGCATCCGGAAATCCTTATATAGCCGACACCTATAATCACAGAATCAGAAGAGTCACCGGCGGTGTCATCAGCACTGTTGCCGGAAACGGATACAGTGGTTCCATTCTGGACGAAGGAACGGCGATCGGAGCGAGACTCAAATCTCCTTTCGCCCTTGCCGTTGATTCGCAGGGGAACATTTACATCGCCGACACGTACAGCCATCGCATACGCAAAGTGGATGCAACGGGGGCGATCAGCACCGTGGCGGGCAAGGGGCTTCCCAACAATGCCGGGGACGGCAAGCAGGCTGCCGCCGCGATTCTCAAATCTCCTCACGATCTCGCTCTGGGTCCCGACAGTTCGCTTTACATAGCGGATCGAACGGATCATCGGATCCGGAAGGTCAGCGCGGCGGGGGTCATCAGCACGCTGGCGGGGACCGGGGAGGAAGGCTTCTCGGCTGACGGCATCGCCGCTGAGAGCGCCAACCTCGACGGTCCTTGCGCCGTTGCCGTCGGTCCCTCGGGAAGCGTGTACTTTTCGGATTCGGGTTCCAACCGGGTTAGGAAAATCGGGCTGGACGGCATCGTCTCCACTGTCGCAGGAAACGGCGTTGCGGGGTATTCCGGTGACGACGGTCCCGCTACGCAAGCCAGGCTCAACAATCCGAGCGCTATTGCAGTGGATGGCTCCGAGAACATTTACATCGCCGACACCAACAATCATCGAATCCGGAAAGTGAACGGCGACGGCACCATCACCACCCTGGCCGGCAACGGCACGCCGGGCTATTCGGGGGACGGGGCTGCCGCTACGTCCGCGTCGCTCACCTTTCCCAACGGGGTTGCGACGGATGCCGACGGCAACGTCTATATCGCGGACACGTCGAATCACCGTGTCCGGATGGTGGGTGTCGGGGTCATCACCACGGTGGCCGGCAACGGCACGCCGGGCTACTCGGGGGACGGCGCCGCCGCCCTGTCCGCCGCTCTGAACGCTCCCCACGCTGTGTGGGTCGACGCTGCAGGGGTGTTGTACATTGCCGATGCCTACAACTACCGCGTGCGAAAAGTGACGGGTGGAAACATCGTTACCGTGGCGGGGACGGGAACCCCGGGTTTTTCGGGCGACGGAGGGCTTGCCACGGCCGCGGATTTCCGGTCCGTGCACGGACTGGTGGTCGATGCCTCAGGGAATTTGTTCATTGCGGACATGGAGAACTCACGCGTCAGGAAAGTGTATGAAGGCTCCCCGGTGATCCCGACAACCCGCACGGTCTGTGCCGCGGGGTGCGACTACACCTCCATTCAGGCGGCGATCAATGCTTCCACGAACCGGGACACGGTGCTGGTGGGACCGGGTACATACGTCGAAAACCTGGACTTCGGCTCGAAAGGTGTGGCGGTGGCTTCCCTGGATGGGGCCGAAGGCACCATAATCGATGGAAACGGTTCGGGCACCGTGGTGAGGTTTGATTCTGCCGGTTCCTACCAGGCCCGGCTCGCGGGGTTCACTGTCAGGAACGGCAGGGCGGCCTCCGGAGGGGGCGTCCGCGTCAACGGCGGTTCTCCAACCATCGAGGACTGCATCGTCACGCAGAACGAGGCGGTTTCAGCGGGCGGGGGGCTGTACGTGGAAAACGGGGCCGCGCCGATTCTGCGCAATTGCGTCGTGACCCTCAACACGGCGGCCTACGGTGGAGGCATTTACTCCTCCGGCAGTTCCCCCCTCATTGAATCCACAACCATCTCGCTCAACACCGCCGGCAACGATGGCGGCGGGGTCTTTGTCTCTGCCGGAAGCCCGACCTTCATCGGAGGCGCAATCCGGGAGAACGCCGCTACCCTGGGCGGAGGCGGGGGCGCGGCAATCGCGAATTCCGCCAGGCCCGTCGTGCAGCGTTTCCACATCTACCATAATACAAGCGCCACCGTCGGGGGCGGGCTCCATGTCTACGGCGGCTCCGAATTGTTGGCGGCGAACACCGTTATATCGTCCAACACCAGTTCGTCCGGCGGCGGGGGGATGTATATCGACGGCTCCACAGCTTCCTTCTACAGCCTGACCTTCGCTGAAAACACCGGGGAGCCCGCGGCGGGAGTGTACTCAAGGAATTCAACGGTTCGCATCCAGAACTCCATCCTTTGGGACACGGGAGCCGCATTGGGTTTCGAGGGCAACGAACCCGCGGTGAGCACCTCCGACGTCCGGATGCCCGGCGGCACGTATCCCGGTGCCGGGAACGCCAATGCCGATCCTCTGTTCGAGGCCGGGGATGCGCAATGTCATCTTCTGGCCGGGTCGCCGTGTGTCAATGCGGGCGGGATAGCCGATTCACCGGCGATCGACACCGATCTCGACATAGACGGCCAGGTCCGATCCCGGCTCGGTACCGGAGGGATGGACATGGGGGCGGACGAGGTCTCATCCTGCACTCCCGTCGCGATCGCCCAGGACGTTACGGTGGAACAGGATCAAAGCCTGGCCGTTACATTGAAGGCAACCGATACTTATGGAAACGGCCTGACATACTCGGTTGTACAGGCTCCAACCCGGGGTGTGCTGATTGGCACTCCTCCCAATCTGACTTACACTCCAGGCAAGGAATACACCGGTTCCGACAGCTTCAAGTTTACGGCCGCCAACGATTATGCCGTTTCGACACCTGCGGCCGTCACGATCACGGTCAAGAGGCACAACAATCCGCCGGTGGCGACCAGCAATACCCTGGTGACCAACGAAGACACTCCGGCGAGCGGGATTCTCGCCGGTGAGGATCCCGAGGGTGACAGCCTGACCTATTCGATTCTCGTCAACCCGAGCAGAGGAACTGTGGTGATCAACAACGCCGTTACGGGCGCCTATACATACACTCCGAAGGGTAATGTCTCGGGTGTGGATGCATTCAGTTTCAGGGTGTGCGACGGTCTCGCCTGTTCCGTCGTCCCCGGGACAATAGCGGTGACCATTAAACCGGTGAATGACCCTCCCAGAATCTCAAAGATCGTACCCGTGACTATCGAGGAAGGCACGCAGGCCCGATGTTCATTCACGGTGAAGGATGTCGACAACCCGGCCGAAGCCCTGACGGTTACGGGCAAGTCGTTGAACACCGCCCTGGTCCGTAGCGCCGACATTAAGTTGACGGGTTCGGGAGGGAATCGCACGGTGACGGTGACTCCTTTCCCCAACAAGAATGGAAGAGTCTATGTCACCCTGACGGTGAATGACGGATTGTTGTCCGCGGAGATGACTTTCCTCCTCACGGTCACTCCCGTGAACGATCGACCGACAATATCCGCGATCTCGCCGAAGCAGACCAGGGAGAACGTGCCGACTCGCCCCATAGGTTTCCACATCGATGACATCGACAACCCGGTCGGGACGCTGACAGTCAAGGGCAAGTCTTCAAATACCGCGTTGGTTCCGAACAAGAATATCGTCATCGGCGGTTCCGGCGCATCCCGTACGGTGACCCTGACCCCGGCTCCCGAGCGAAAGGGCACGGCTGAAATCACGCTCACCGTGAGCGATGGAGCGTTGCAGGCCGCTACTTCCTTCACGCTCACGGTCCTCCCGGTAAACGGCCGGCCGACCGCCGACGCCGGACCGACTCAGAAGGTGAAAGACGGTGACAAGGTGGTTCTCGACGGCTGCAATTCCATCGATCCTGAACGGCAAATCGTTGGCTATGAGTGGGCTCAGTTGGTAGGACCGCCAGTGGAATTGCTGCCCGATCCCAAGCGTGACAGCAGAGTAAGCTTCACGGCCCCCGAGACCGACCTGGATGGGAATTCCGCGGTTTTCAGACTCACGGTGAAAGACAAGGCCGGACTGTCCTCCTCGGGCACCTGCATCGTCAATGTGAGCCGGACGAACAGGCCACCCGTCGCAAGCGCGGGTCCGGACCGGATCGTGCGGCCCGGGGGCCTGGTGACGCTCGAAGGTTCGGCACTGAGGGAAAAAGGAGTCAGAATTGCCTCCTACAAGTGGACGCAAATCAGCGGGCCACGGGTGACGCTGTCTCCCTCCACATCCGGTGACAAGGTGTCCTTCGAGGCGCCGGAGCCCGACTCCGACGGCGTGTCCCTGTTGTTCCGCCTCACGGTCAAGGATCACCGTGGATTGCGATCCCGCGACGAGTGCATCGTTAACGTTACTCGCAAGAACCAACCTCCGACAGTCAAAATCGGAGCCGACCGCATCGTTCCGCCGGGCACCAAAGTTGTATTGAACGGCTCCCAATCCTCCGATCCGGACGACGGCCTGGCGAAATACCGGTGGAGTCAGACGGACGGTCCTCCGGTGGTGATTTCGGACCCGACGGTGCCCCATCCGTTCTTTGTTGCGCCGAAGGTGACCCAACCGACGCTATTCGTGTTCCGGTTGATTGTTGCCGACCGCGGCGGTCTGCGTGGCCGGAGCACTTGTGTGATCACGGTGAAACCCGAACCCCGGCAGTGATCGGGCTCTCATGCTGCCGGCGTCGGTTTCCGATTTTGTCGATAACAAGCGCGGTATTTGTTGTCGCAGTCGTGACAGGCAGGCGGGAATGGACACAATCACGCTCCTGATAAAACCATCCTCGTTCCGGTGCAATATCGAATGCGCCTATTGTTTCTACAGGCGCGTCAAAGAACTATACCCCGGCAGGCATCCATTCATGACTATCCAGGATGCGCAGGTGCTGATCCGCAAGACGCTCCAACTCGACTGCCGGGAGCACCAGTTCTGCTGGCAGGGCGGTGAGCCGACCCTCATGGGGATCGATTTCTTTCGAAAAATCGTACGCCTGCAGCAAGAACACGGGCGTTCAGGCCAGGTGATCGGGAACTCCATTCAAACAAACGGAGTTCTGATCGACGACAGATGGGCGCAATTCCTTGCCGAGAGTTCTTTTCTTGTGGGGCTCAGCCTGGATGGACCCGAGGATGTTCACGATCACTACCGGAAGACCCCCGAGGGCAAGGGCACGTTCAACAAGGTCATGAAAGCGGCGGGATACTTGCGACGGCACGGGGTTGCCTTCAACATCCTGACACTCCTCACCCACAGGAATGTAAAGCAAGTGGAGCGGCTGTACGGATTTTTCCGCCGCGAGGGATTCTCGCACATTCAGTTTATTCCCTGCCTGGAAAGAAATCCGGTAACGGGGGAGGTGCTTCCTCACTCCATAACTGCTGAAGAGTTGGGCAGATTTCACTGCGCACTCTTCGACCTGTGGATGCGGGATGGGTTCTACGACGTTTCGATCCGAACCTTCGAAGACATCCTGATCTATTACATCGACGGGGTACACACCTCGTGCAACTGGCTCCGGGAATGCGCCTCCTACTTGGTGATCGAACACAACGGCGATGTTTATCCGTGCGATTTTTTCGTGTATCCTGAGTGGAAACTGGGGAATATCCGAGAACATGCCTACCATCAGATCATGGAGAATCCTCTGAGGCGCAGTTTCGCGCGGATGAAATCCGCACTTCCCGGCCAATGCCGCAGCTGCCGTTATCTTGATTTCTGCAACGGAGATTGCCTGAAGTTCAGGGTGCCGGCCGGAAATGGCTCGGAGGGGGGAAGCGCGCTTTGCGAGGCAAGAAGAATGCTGTTCGAGCACATGGAGCCTCACCTGCCCGCGATTCGGGAAAGGGCCTTGAAGGTGAGGGCCGACCGGCAGCATGCGGGACGGGGGACCGGCGTCGGCAGAAACGAAAGATGCCCGTGCGGAAGCGGGCTGAAATTCAAGAAATGCTGCGGCCTTTAGCCGTCTGATGAGGAGAATCGGCAAAGATCCGTGCGACATTTCGGCGAACCGACATGGGTTGGAGATTCGCAGTGATCCTCGGAAGTAGTCATTGTCCTTCCCGTGAAGACGGGAATCCCGGTCTTCATGGCATTCCGGATTCCGGTTTCCAACGGGGTGATGTTCGAAGCGGCTTGTTCAACGCGATATCAGGCAAGATCTGTCCTGATACCGCGGGGGAAGGGCAGCCGGGCCGAGATGCCTTGCTGTTGTCTTGGGGGAGTCGATGGACGCGGTAAGAAGTGATATGGGGAGGAGACTCCAGTCGATGATAAGCAGGCGGGATTTTCTGAAGCTCGTTTCCGGGTGTGCCGCAACGCTCCCGTTATGGCCCGGAGTGTCCAGGCGGTTCGCCCACGGCGACACTCTAGGGGCGACACAGGACAGGCCGAATGTGCTGCTGATCATCCTGGACGATATGAACAACTGGATCGGCTGTTTCGGCGGCCACCCCGATGTCAAGACGCCGAATATGGATCGGCTTGCCCGACGGGGTGTCATATTTACCAATGCCCAGTGTGCGGCTCCATTATGCAACCCGTCTCGGGTCAGCTTTTTCACGGGCATCCGCCCTTCCACCTCCGGTGTGTATAAGAATGGAATGCCTTACCGCGGGGTGATGCCGGATGTTGTGACGCTACCCGAGCATTTCATGACCCACGGATACACTGCAGCCGGAGGGGGCAAGCTGCTTCATTCGGAGAAGCTTACCGATCCCGTGTGCTGGGATGAATCCTTCCTGCGGACTGTGGGCATCAATCGAATTAATCCATTCCCGCAATCCGTACCGGTATGTGGGATTCCCGATTTCCAGGGAATCGACTGGGGCCCCATGCCTGTTGATGACACGGAAATCCACGATGGCAAAGTGGCACGTTGGGCGGGAAGCGTGCTCAGGAGAACGCATGACAAGCCGTTCTTGTTGGGAGTAGGTTTTTTCATGCCGCATCTCCCATACTATGTGCCGAATAAATATCTTAACATGTACCCGCCGGAATCGATCACATTGCCTGCGTTGAAAGAAGATGACCTTGCGGATGTGCCTCCTCAAGGCGCCAAGTGGGCGGTTCCTCATAGGATACGAAGGATTCGGGAGTACGGACAATGGCGGAATGCTGTTGCCGGATACCTGGCCGGCATCAGTTTTGTGGACGCCCAAGTCGGATACGTGCTGGACGCCCTGGATGAAAGTCCTTATTTGAACAACACGGTCGTCGTCTTATGGGGGGACAACGGGTTCCATCTCGGAGAGAAGCTGCACTTCGGCAAGTCGACCCTCTGGGAAGAATCGGCACGGGTCCCGCTCATCATGGCTGCGCCCGGCATCACCACTCCGGGAGGGATTTGCACAAAGCCGGTGAGCGTGATGGACGTGTACCCGACATTGAATGAGCTCTGCGGGCTTACCCCGAAACCCGAACTTGAATGCCGAAGCATCCTGGAGTTGTTGCAGAATCCACAGTCTTCTGCGTGGAATGGAGTCCCTGTCTTGACTACCTATGGGCAGGGCAACCACTCCTTGCGCGATGAGCGTTACCGGTACATACGGTACAACGACGGCACCGAAGAGCTTTACGACCATCAGGCGGATCCGCACGGGTGGACCAACCTCGCCAACGAGTCCAGCCATGCGGCAATCAAGGAGAACCTCAAAAAATATCTGCCGCGGTTCGACGCGCCGTCGGTGCCGACAACCTGATGCGTGTGAGCCGCCAGTTAAGGGAGCATCCCCCCGCATCCTGGCATGACTGACCGCCCCACGGTTTGCCGGGAGCGAGGGATGATTCATTTCCCCTCGACCCCGCATCATGCAGTGGGCTTCCCTCCCCGGTACGAAGGGGCCGAATCCTACCTCTGCCAGGATTTGGCCGTCCCGCGTCGTCGTTTCCTCGCGACTCGCCGCTTTGAGCGGCATGCCCGAGCCTTCCATTCCCTCCCGGGACGGGATGAGCGGAGCATCTTGCCTCGTTTGCCTCTCCGATTATTGAGAATCTCCCGGGAACAGACTCTGAAGTATTGGAAATTCCAATTTGACCCATCGGCAAATACGGGATACTTTACAGCCCGGAATTCAAATAACCTGCCAAGGACGCAACGATGTGTGCACTTTTCGGCTTCACCTGACGCAGCACCTTCGCTCCTACCCGTGTTCGGTAGGTGCAAAGCGGGACGAAGCCGGCTTTTTCACGTTTTCCTCAGCTGTTCACCTCCATTCTCCAATTTCCATTGCCAGGCTCTTTTGATGTGAATCGCGAGGCAGAATATGCCGGTCACCGGGACGAACCATGCCGGTCGGATTCTGTGGGAGCGCCCGGGAAGTTTCACAATGATTCGCGTTGAAGACCGCGGAACAGGGACCAGCGGACGCAAGGCGGAGGCAAAGAGACCCCGCCCCTCGTTCGACTCCGACTCCCGCGATTGCAGGGGGAAGCTTTCCATCTCCCGGCTCAATGTTGCCGTCTTTCACGCAAGCCGGTTTCAGCCCGGGTTTGTTCCCCTTCGCGCATCAGTGTGCTGTCGTTTCCCGAAGCCGTCTTCGGGGAGAGGGATACCGATCCCGCGCTCGCTGCCCGGCGGAATGGTCGTTGCCGCCGAACGCTTTCGAGCGGCGGCGGGAACCGGGAGCATCGTTTCACTGGAGGTCATATCGATATGCAGAACGGATTCGAACCCATTGTCGTTTGTTTCTGCTGCCACTGGTGCTCTTATGCGGCCGCCGACCTGGCGGGCAGCATGCGACTCCAGTACCCGGCCAACGTGCGCATCGTGAAAGTGCCCTGCACGGGACGGGTGGATGTCGTTCACCTGCTGCGCACGCTGGAACGCGGGGCCGACGGGGTATTCGTTTCCGGCTGTCTTCCGGGCGACTGCCACTACATTTCCGGAAACAACCGGGTGATCAGGCGGGTTGCGCATGTGAAGGGATTGCTGGCGAGCATCGGGATCGAGCCGGAACGAGTGGAGCTTTACTTCAACTCGGCCGCCATGGCGCCCCAGTTTGCGCAGTGCTGTCGTGATTTCACTGAAAGGATCCGACAGCTGGGGCCTTGCCTGAGAGCCGCAAAGCCCGAAATCCGCTCAGTGCCGGGAGTGCCGGCCGGCACTTCGGCGTGATGGTCGGGAACCTTGCAGGCGATGCCGGTCCACGGGGGATGTTCCCGGGAGTAGCGAGAGAAAAGGAAAAGCGGTGACGAAAGTGCAAGGCTGCGGAAAAGGCGGCTTCAATCCGGATTCGGAGGGCATGATGGCTGAAATCCTTTGCTTCGCATCGCACAACAAAAGAAGAACCGCTCAAAGAGGCTTCAGGGAGTGGAGGCGCATTTTCGGGTCCGCGTTCCACTTCGATGAGAATACCCGTTGGGCCGACCTTCCCGACGAAGTGATCCTGTTCCTGTGCGAAGAAAGCCCGGAAAGGAAGAACAGCCTGTACGACCTGCTGATGAGCGCCCACTGCGGAGGCAGCGGTCGGGACTTCGAGGCCCAGGCGTTCGATCGGTTGACGGGCCTGCTCAACGCCTACTTTCTGATCTCCGATCAGGCGCGATTCGAGTGCATGCGCAGGCTCGGGTGGTTGGAGAGAATCATTCGCGAGAACCAGTCGATCGTTGAAATCGTCATGGACGCGGGAAGCTACGAATACTCGTCCGCCTTCGAAGTTCCGGAACCGACGCCGGCGCATCCAGCCTATGAGGAAGACCTGCAATCGCGCGGCATGGATCGGCCGGCTCTGGTCAGGAAATTCATTCCCGAAGCGCTGAGGCTGTTCAAGGAAAGGGTGAAAAGAGAGTCGCCCGCAACGCAATGACGATGGGCGGCCGGATGTCGATCAGAGGTGATGATGGGTCTCGTGACATTTTGGATTGACGGCCGGCAGGTGAGAGCCAAGTCAGGTCTGACGGTCATGGAAGCGGCGGATGAGCTCGGTGTCGTCATTCCGCGACTGTGCTTTCACCCGGCATTGAAGCCGAGCGGTTCCTGCAGGTTGTGCGCGGTCGAAATCGACGATTTCCGAGGGCTCCCGGCGGCGTGTTCGACACCGGTGGAACCCGGGATGCGGGTGAAGACCGCCACCGCCAGGGTCCTGGATTTTCGGCGCGAAATCCTCCGCGTGATCCTCCAGGAGCATCCCCGGGAGTGCCTGGGGTGCCCTCGCAACGGAACCTGCGAGCTGCAGCGTCTGCTTGAAACGGTGGGAATCGATTTTCCCTATTCGCCCCAGGAGTTCGGCAGACATCGCGCAGAACAGGCGGGGCGCTACTTCGAGCGGGATTACGACCTTTGCGTGCGTTGCGGCCGATGTGTGCGCGTCTGCCATGAAGTGCGAGGGGCGAAGGCCATTGTTTTCAGGGAGAAAGACGGACGCCAGGAAGTCGGCACCCCTTTTGACCGTCCCCTGGAAGAAACCGGTTGCCAATTCTGCGGAGCCTGCGTGGACGTTTGTCCCGTCGGTGCGCTGCGGGAAAAGCTTCCTCCCGATGGGAGCGACGGCTTGCAGGAGATGTTGCAAGGGTGCGGCGAACTGTCGAGTATCGTCATGGCCCTCTACAGGAAGGAATTGCCCCGGAGCGTCAAGACGTCCGTCTGTCCGGTGTGTTCGGCGGGCTGCAGCATGGAGTTCGAGATGGCCGAGGGGGGCGGGATCATTCGGGTGCGACCGAGTGTCGGGGGGACTTCCAACCGCGGCCAGGCCTGCGTTCAGGGTCGTTTCCTGCTGAAGGAATACCTTGCGCGGAGCGATCGTCTTTTGACGCCCACGATCAGAGAAAACGGGTCCTTTCGCGAAACGGGATGGGAGGCCGCTTTGGATCTCATTGCCGATCGATTCCTCAGCTATCGTCCGGAGGAAACGGCGGTTCTGACCGATGGGCGTTGCACGAACGAGGAGCTGCACAGTCTTCGGACATTTGCCCGGACGGTGCTCCGCACGGATGCTTTCGGATGTGTCTGCCCTTCGGGGCACGCAGTTGCTTCGGAGATACTGCGAGAGACCACGGGGACCCCGGGCGGCATGGGATGCCTTCAGGAACTGGAGCGGGCGGACTGTATTCTGCTGATGGGGCTCAATCCGCCAGCCAGCCGGCCGATTGCCGGAACCCTGCTGCGCGAAGCGGTTCTCGGCGGAACAAAACTGGTGGCGGCCAATCCCTGCAAGGTGGGGGCGGCGCGTTTTGCGGACGTGCACCTGCAACACTACCCGGGAACCGAGACCATCCTGGTTTCAGGACTCATTCGCCTGTTGCTGGATCGAAATCAGGTGCATCCCGATACTGCCGGGCGGTGGGAGACGGAATTGAAGGCTCTCGGAGAACATCTTTCAAGCTTTCATCCGGAGGAAGTGTCCAAAATCACGGGAGTGTCTCCCGAAGACCTGGTCGAGGCCGCCTGCCTCATCGGCCGCTCGGAAACGCTGAGCGTGCTTTACGGCTTGGGGGTGGTGGCGTCTCCGCGAGATGCGGAAACCGTCCGGGCGATGCTTGCGCTGCTCCAGATAAAGGGCAATCTGGGCAAGCCCGGCTGCGTTGTCGCCCCGCTCTATGGAAACGGGAACCTGCTGGGCGCCTGGGAAGCGGGGATGGCCTCGGGCCACCATTCAGGGTTGCCGGCGCAGGGCGGAGCATATCCTTCCGCACCCTTTGACGTTCTTGCCGCGATCGACTCGGGGAAGATCAGGGCCCTCTACCTGGCCTGTGAAAGCCTGGAGGGCGATGCACTGGATTCCATCGGACCTTTGCTCGGCAAACCGGAGTTCGTGGTCGTGCACGACGTGGCGATTCCGCGTGCAAAATCGCGCGCGCAGGGGGGCGTGGGTGATGTGAATCTGCCGATGGCGGCGGCACTCGAGAAGGGGGGAAGTTACCTGGCTGATGGACGCACGGTGCGACGAATCGAACCGGTTGTTGCTCCGCCGGGGGAAGCCCGGTCCGTCGTATGGGTCGTGACGGAGCTCGCGAGGCGCATGCACGCCCGGGGCTTCGATTCCATGGATTCTCCGGTCTCGGCGGATGAAAGCAAAAGTTGTGTTCCCGCTTGCACGGCAGAGTCGCAGGGATGCGACTGCGGCGGCCCGCGGCCCACAGACCTCTGCCCCATCGAACCCAAGGGAGAACCCATACAGCGGTGGATCGGCTGGAAACCCGATGATCCCGGTACCTCGGAAGAGCTGAGGGATGAAGAATACCCCTTTGCCGTCATCGTCAAGGAAGCGCTTCGCCCCTATTGCCAGGGACCGCTGCTGGCCCGGGAGTCCGCAGCCTTTTTCGGATCGGACGAGGAATTGGAGATGAATCCCGCCGACGTTTTCGGCATGGGGATGAGCGCGGGGGATACCGCGCGCGTTGTGACTCGACACGGGGAGTGGGAAGGCCGAATCCGGATCAATGACCTGATCCCCGTCAAAACCCTGGCCGTTTCCGAGACGATCGTCCGGCTTCATGTTGACCTGCGGGATATCGCCGGCGGCGCATTCGCCGCCAGGGTGGTGAAGAGGTAGTTTCCATGTTTCCCATTGTCCTTCACGAAGAGCTGTCTCCGGGGGTTCACCGGATGAGTGTGAAAGCCCCGGAAGTCGCCCGCAAGTGCGGGCCGGGCCAGTTTGTCATCGTCATCATCGATGAGAAGGGAGAGCGGATACCTTTCACCGTCAGCGGCTGGGACACGGCCGCGAAAACGGTGGACTTCGTCTATGTCGAAGTCGGCAAAAGCACCAGGCAACTGGCAGGGCTCAAACCCGGCGACCACCTGGCGCATCTGGTGGGGCCTCTGGGCAGGGCCGCTGAAATCGATCGCTTCGGTCACGTGGCGGCCGTGGCGAGCGGGTACGGCATTGCGGCCATTGTGCCGGTGCTCGAGGCATTGCGGGCAAAGGGGAACCGCGTCACCACGATCCTGCAGGCCCCCGATGTGGAGCGCATCTTCGGCAGATCGGCTCTCGAACGGTCGAGTGACCGGCTGATCCTGGCTTCCGGGCAAAACGGGCCGGATATGACCGCGAGTGCCACCTTTCCGTTGAGAAGACTTCTGGCCGATCACCGGGGCAGTTCCGTCGATCGCGTGATTGTCATGGGATCGATCTGCCTGATGCGGATCATCAGCGAAATGACCCGGCCTTACGGCGTCAGGACCATGGTGCACCTCACACCGCTCATGGTGGACGGCACAGGGATGTGCGGGGCCTGCCGTCTGAGTGTCGACGGGAACAACCGGTTCGCATGCGTTCACGGGCCCGAATTCGACGGTCACAAGGTGACCGGCTGGGATGTGCTCATGGCGCGGCGCTGCACGTATTCCGACGAGAACGTTCTGCGGCAGGGCTTTCAATGCCGCGGCTGTTCGCAGTGGTAGGTTCAAGGAGTCCGAATGATGAGTGAAGCCGGGGAACACACGGCGCGACGGGGGGAAACCGGCGGCGGGAAGCCCAGGTTGAATTTGAACCGCCTGGAGATGCCCAAGCAGTCGCCCGGGGAGCGCAGACGCAACTTCAGTGAGGTTGCCACGGGCTACACGTATGAGATGGCCATGGAAGAGGCTTCAAGGTGCATCCAGTGCAAGAAGCGCAACTGCCGGGAGGGATGTCCGGTCAACGTCGATATTCCGGACTTCATACGGTTTCTGCAGCAGGGGAATGTCGAGGGGGCCTCGCGGGTGCTGAAGGCCAAGACTTCGCTCCCGGGGATCTGCGGCCGTGTCTGCCCGCAGGAAAGCCAGTGCGAGCATGCCTGCACCCTCAACAAGAAAGGCGCTCCCATCGCCATCGGACGCCTGGAGCGATTCATCGCGGACTGGGAACGCACCGAGGGGACCGTAACGACCCCCGAGATCGCGCCCTCCACCGGGAAATGCGTTGCCGTGGTCGGATCGGGGCCTTCGGGGCTCACGGTGGCCTCGGATCTCGCCATCCGGGGCCACGCCGTGACCATGTTCGAGGCACTCCACGTGGCCGGGGGAGTCTTGATGTACGGTATTCCGGAATTCAGGCTGCCCAAGGACATCGTACAGCGCGAGGTTCGGTATGTCGCCTCGCTCGGCGTGGACATACGCCTCGATACCGTGATCGGCATCAACTACAGCCTCGATGAGCTGCTCAATGCCGACTATCACGCCGTCTACCTGGCGACGGGAGCGGGGCTCCCGCAGTTTCTCGGGGTTCCGGGGGAAAACCTCAACATGGTTTACTCGGCCAATGAATTCCTGACTCGAACGAATCTCATGAAGGCGTACCTCCATCCGGAGTATGCCACGCCGGTCAAAATGGGCAGGCGGGTGGCCGTGATCGGCGGCGGCAACGTGGCCATGGATTCGGCGCGGTGCGCGGTCCGCCTGGGCGCGCGCGAAGTCTACGTGATTTATCGTCGCACCCGGCGGGAGATGCCCGCCCGCCTCGAGGAGGTGGAGAACGCCGAGGAGGAGGGTATCCATTTTCACTTTCTGTGCGCTCCCACCGCCTTCATCAGTGACGGCCGGAACAACGTCGCCGCAATGGAGCTTCTGCGCATGAAACTGGGCGAGCCCGATGCCGGCGGTCGCAGGCGGCCCGTACCCATCCCGGGCAGCGAGTACGCCATGGACATCGACACGGTGGTGGTCTCCCTCGGGACGTCTCCCAATCCTCTTATCGCCTCCACCACTCCGGACCTGGAAACGACCAGGCGGGGAACGGTGACGATCGACGACAAGGGGAAAACCTCCAAGGCGCTCGTATGGGCGGGAGGCGACATCGTTTCCGGAGGGGCCACGGTCATCAGCGCAATGGGCGAAGGCCGGCGCGCGGCCACCGCAATGCACGAATATCTGAGCCGGTAGAAGAAGGTGAACGTATGTCGAACCTATCGCGAAATCTGGTCGGATCGGTCATGGTGGTCGGAGGAGGGATCGCCGGGGTGCAGGCGGCCCTGGACCTGGCCGATACGGGTTATTTCGTGCACATGGTCGAAAAGAGCGAAGCCATTGGCGGCGTGATGAGCGCGCTCGACAAGACCTTTCCCACCAACGACTGTTCCATGTGTATCCTGTCCCCCAAGCTCGTGGAATGTGGGCGGCATCCCAATATCGAGATTCTCACGTTGACGGAGGTCCGTGAGGTAGGTGGAGAAGCGGGGTGCTTCTCCGTGAAGCTCCGGTCGAAGGCCCGTTACATCGATGCGAAGAAATGCATTGCCTGCGGCGTGTGCGCGCAAAAGTGTCCCCGGAAGGTCCCCGATGCGTTCAACCTGGGATTGAACCGGCGCAAGGCGGCCTATGTCAAGTATCCTCAGGCCGTGCCGCTCAAGTACGCCATAGACAGGGAGCACTGTCTCTACTTCGAAAAAGGAAAATGCCGGGCATGCGAGAAGTTCTGCCCGGCGGGCGCCGTCAATTTCGAAGACGAGGACAGGGATTTCAGTCTTGAAGTGGGGAGCATCATTCTGGCGCCGGGATTTCAGACGTTCGATCCGAAAGTTTTCGATACCTACAACTATTCCCGCTTCCCCAACGTTATCACGTCCATGGAGTTCGAACGCGTTCTCTCCCCTTCGGGGCCTTCCCGGGGGCACCTCGCCCGTCCCTCCGACGGAAGGGAACCCCGGCGCATCGCCTGGCTTCAGTGTGTCGGATCAAGAGAGCTCAATCGCTGCGACAACGCCTACTGTTCGGCGGTCTGCTGCATGTACGCCGTCAAGGAGGCGGTCATTGCGAAGGAACACAGCCGCGAGCCGCTCGATGCAACGATTTTCTTCATGGACATGAGGACTTCGGGGAAAGATTTTGAAAAGTATTATCAGCGGGCGCGTGAGGAGCAGGGGATTCGCTTCGTCCGATCCCGCGTTCACAGCGTCGAGCAGACCCGGGAATCAGGGAATTGTCTGATCCGGTATGCCGCCGATGACGGGTTGCCGCGTGAGGAGGAATTCGACCTGGTCGTGCTTTCGGTGGGGCTCGAGACGTCGCCGCAGGTTCTCGAACTCGCCCGCCGGATGAAGATCGAGATCGATGAAGCACGTTTTGCGGCCACTGCTCCGTTTGCACCGGTTTCCACGTCCGTACCCGGAATATTCGTTTGCGGGGCATTCCAGGGTCCCAAGGATATCCCCCAGTCGGTCATTGAGGCTTCGGCGGCGGCGGCCGAGGCGGCTTCGCTTCTCGCGCCGGTGCGCGGCGCCGTCGCAAGGAAACCCGGGGAAACGGCGGAATCTGAGATCTCCGACCAGGAACCTCCACGTATCGGTGTGTTTGTATGTCACTGCGGCATCAACATCGGGGCGGTCGTGGACGTTCCCGCCGTGAAAGATTATGCGGGAACGCTTTCGGACGTGGTGTACGTGGAAGAGAGCCTCTTCACGTGTTCGCAGGACGCCCAGGATCGCATGAAGGAAGCGATCCGCGAGCACGGCCTGAACCGTGTGGTGGTGGCTTCCTGTTCTCCGCGCACGCACGAACCCCTCTTTCAGCAGACCATCCGCGAAGCGGGCCTCAACAAGTATCTTTTCGAGCTCGCCAATATCCGGGACCAGAATTCCTGGGTACACCAGGACTTTCCGGAGGCGGCGACGATCAAGGCCAAAGACCTGGTACGCATGGCGGTGGCGAAGGTCGCTCTGCAAAAGCCGCTCGAGGAAATTCGACTCAACGTCACAAGGAGCGGATTGGTCCTCGGGGGCGGTGTTGCGGGCATGGAGGCGGCACTGGCGCTGGGCGGCCAGGGATTTCCGGTGACTCTCGTCGAACGGGGGGATGACCTGGGCGGAAACGCTCGAAAGCTGCTGACCGCCTGGAACGGCGATCCCGTTCGTCCTTACCTGGATTCTCTCGTCGAGAGAGTGGAGAACCATCCCCTCATCACGGTTCGCAAAAAAGCCGTCCTGAAAGAAGTCCGGGGCTTTGTGGGGAATTTTTGTTCCGTATTGGAATCCGGCGGCGACAGCGAAGAAGTGCATCACGGCGTGGCCGTGGTCGCCACGGGAGGGCAACCCCACAAGCCGGACGAGTACGGATACGGCACCGACGGGCGCATCTATCTCAATACAGAGCTGGATGAAGCCGTTTCGAACCGCCGCAGGTCGTTCGTGGACGCGCGGTCCGCCGTTTTCATCCAGTGCGTGGGATCGCGGGAGCCTGCGCGTCCCTATTGCAGCCGGGTCTGCTGCAGCCACTCCATCGAGAACGCCATACGTCTCAAAGAGATCAACCCGGCCATGGATGTCGTCATTCTCTATCGGGATATCCGTACCTACGGGCTTCGCGAGAATCTTTACCGGGAGGCCCGGCGAAGAGGCGTGCTCTTTATCCGTTTCGATGCGGATCGAAAGCCGGAAGTGGAAACCGGAGGGGACAGCCTCCAAGTTACGGTATTCGATCCCATCCTGCAAAGACGGATCGTCCTGCATCCGGATGTTCTGACGTTGGCGAGTGCCATAGAGCCGCGGGAATCGGAAGGGCCGGCGAAGCTGTTCAAAGTCCCCCGGAACCCGGAGGGCTTCTTCCTGGAGGCTCACATGAAGCTCCGCCCCGTGGACTTTGCCACGGAAGGGGTTTTCGTGGCCGGCCTGGCTCACTGGCCCAAGCCCCTGGAGGAGAGCATCGCCCAGGCCAAAGCCGCTGCGGCCAGGGCGGCCACGGTTCTGGCCAGGGATTTCATCGTGGCGGGCGGCGTGACGGCCGTCGTGGAAAAAGACAGGTGTTCGGGCTGCCGCGCATGCGTCGAGTGCTGTCCCTTCGGGGCTATCAGCTATCTGGAACGGGAAGGCCGATGTGATGTGAACCAGGCGCTCTGCAAAGGCTGCGGAACCTGTGCTTCAGCCTGTCCCTCCGAGGCCGTTTCGCTGATGGGATTCAGTAACCCGCAGATCTACAGGCAGATCGACGAAGCCCTGTCGGCTTGAGGGGGACCGCGGGCCTTCGGCTGAACGTTCGGCTTCGCCTTTTGGCGCCCGATGTTGAGGACAAATGGGGAATGAACGTGGACGATAAGGCATTCGAACCGAAGATTCTTGGGTTTCTGTGCAACTGGTGCAGCTATGCCGGCGCGGACCTCGCCGGGGTGAGCCGCCTGCAGTACCCGGCCAATATTCGCATCATCCGGGTGATGTGCTCCGGCGGGATCTCTCCCCACCACCTCCTGCACGCCTTTCAGAAGGGGGCCGACGGGATCTTGATCGGGGGCTGTCACATCGGCGACTGCCATTATCTCAAGGGCAACTACATGACCATGAAGCGGGTGAAGTTTCTGGAAGGGTTGCTTAAGTTCGCCGGCTACGATCCTCGGCGGCTCCGCCTGGAATGGATTTCGGCGGCGGAGGGCCTCAGGTTTGCGGAGGTGGTTCGGGAGTTCACCGATCAAATTCGCAGTCTCGGTCCCGCGCCCACTTTCGAGGCTGTGCCGGGGATGGATGCCCATCCGTCCGAAGCGTTTTCCGGACGAGGGGAGTTCACGGTGTAAGTATTCCGATACGTTCAGGATGGGTTCAAATGGACACCAAGATAAAAAGCCTTCTGCTTGAGGGGCGAGTGGACGGGTTCTGGGGCTACCGGACGATGAACGGCTTTCCCTTTCCCCGGCTCTTTACCAAAGAGAATGCGAACGAGTTGGAGCCGTGGCGTCCGACCGTGGCCCGGTATCCTGTCCTCAAGCTGCTTCTCCGGGAAATGCGCATGCATTCGGATCGGACCTACGGGGTCCTGGTGAGAGGGTGCGAGGAGCGGGGGCTCCGGGAGCTCTTTAAATGGAACCAGTTGGAACCGGACAAGGTGATCGTGGTGGGGCAGGCATGCAGCCGGGAACTGGCTGACTGGTGCGAGTGCCGGAAACCCTTTCCCGATCTGCTGGATTACGGCGAGCCGGCGGCCCCGGTGACGCGAAGCCGGAAGGTCGAAGCGTTGCAGGCCATGGCCATGAGGGAACGGCGCGGGTGGTGGCTCACCCACATGAATCGATGCATCCATTGCCACGGATGCCGCGATGTCTGCCCGGTATGCTTCTGCACGGAATGCAGCCTGGAACACCGGGAACTCGTTTCGGGGACGAAACTGCCCCCCGACTCATCTTTCCATCTGGTTCGGGCTGTTCACATGGGAGGACGCTGCATCGACTGCGGACTCTGCGAAGAAATCTGCCCCGCTCGCATCCCCCTCAGGTCGCTCTACAAGGAAGTGAACCGACTGGTGGAGGAGATTTTCGATTATCGTCCCGGAGTCGATGAGGGCATGTCCCCGTTCACGTTTCCGGGCGATGAGCTGCTGTTGCCGACGAGATAACGAGAGCACTGGGCCCGCTGCCCGAAGATTCAAGGCCATGCGCGGAAAAACTCAAATCGGCGCTTGTTCGAACGTGTGTATTTTCAAGAAAGGACAATGAAATGCAGGAAGCGATCACGAATCCGAAATTCAACGACCCCGTCAAAGAGTATCTGGGCAAGTTCAACCTGAACCTCTGCCTGACGTGTGGGACCTGCACCAACGGTTGCCCCATCACCGGGATGCCCGGGATGGAGGGATGGGACACCCGGAAGGTGCTGCGCATGCTGGCGTACGGCATGACGGACGAGGTGGTGCAATCGAAGTTCCCCTGGCTCTGCACCGGCTGCGGCCGCTGCGTGCATGGGTGCCCCATGGGGATCGACATCGTCGGCATTATGGGACATATGAAATCTCTGCGGCCAAGGGAAGGTGTCCCGGGGATTCTGCACAAGGGAGTCCTGAATGTCTTGAATACCGGGAACAATATGGCCATACCCCAAGAGGACTATTTCTTCCTGATGTCGGACATGGGACGCGAGCTTGCCGAGGAGGAATGTCCCGGATTCTATGTCCCCGTCGACAGGGAAAATGCGGATATCCTCTTTTTTCCCAATTCAAAGGAGGTCTTCTCGGACAATGAAGACATGAAGTGGTGGTGGAAGATATTCTACGCAGCCAGGGAGAACTGGACGATTCCCTCCGAAAACTGGGAGGCGGTCGACTGGGGGCTTTTCACGGGAAACAGCGAAGCCACCAGAATCCTGGCGCAGAGAAAGATCGATTTCATGAAACGGCATGCAATCAATCGCATGATCATGCCCGATTGCGGCGGCGGTTCCTATGGTTGCAGAAAAGGCATGAAGGAATGCGTACTGGAGGATCCGAACAACGAGATCAACCACATCTACCTGTATGACTATCTCAAGGAAATCATCGAATTGGGGAGAATCAAACTCGACAAGAGCCGGAATGCAGGACAAATCTTCACCTGGCACGACTCCTGTAAACACGGACGGGAACTGGAGCGCAATTTCGGCAAAGGGTATTACGACGAGCCGCGGTGGATCATCGACCAATGCGTGGACCGGTTCGTGGAGATGGTGCCCACCCGCGCGAACAATTTCTGCTGCGGTGCGGGAGGCGGGAACTGGCCGATGCCCTACGAAGAGGAATCGGCCTACCACGCGCGTTTCAAATACAAGCAGATCAAGGAAAGCGGGGCTCACGTCGTCGTCGTGGGATGCTCCAACTGCCGCGACCAGATGATGAGAAGAATCCCGAAATTCTACCCCGATTGTGACTACGAGGTGAAATACATCTGGCAACTGGTGGCCGAAACCCTGGTGATCGAACCCCGGGACGACGAAGAAATCGAGAAAGCCCAAAGAGAAGCCGCCGCCCAGTGGGAACGACTGGGGGTCGTTGTCGACGAAGATCTGGAATAGTGCCGGCGTTACGCTATGGATGCGGCCTTTCCCGGCAGAAAACGGCCAAAACCTGGTTGCGCCAGGATTTGGCCGTCCCGCATCACCACTTCTCCCCGCACGATCGTGTAAACCGGCATGCCCGTGACTTCCATTCCTTCCCAGGAGGTGGTCCGGGACTTGGTGTACATGTCCGCGCCCGTCAGGACCTTGCGGCGATTCATGTCGACGATGGTGAAATCGGCGTCCGCGTCGATGGAGATCGTCCCCTTGCGCGGGTAAACGCCAAAGATCCGGGCCGGGCTTTCGGAACAGTACCAGACCAGGTCTTCGAGCCTCAGGGTTCCATTGTTCACCTGGGTGAGCATGAGCGGGATGAATTCCTGCGCCCCCGTGATGCCCAGCGGGACCGAGAAATTGTCCTTCCAACCGGGTTCCATGTCCGCGACGGTATGCGGGGCGTGCTCTCCCACGATCACGTCCGTGACGCCGCTCTCCAGGCTATCCCAGGCGGTCTCCGGGCTGTACGCCCAGACATAGGTGCACGGCCCCACCTTTTCCGCCTGTTTCCTGGTCATGAGTGCCGTGGAAATCTCCAGCTCGGCGTAGACCTCCTGCCCGAGTTCGTCCTTGGCGTGCCGGATCATCTCGTAGGCACCGGGGGGCATGACCCCCAGGTGAAGGACATAAAGGGAGACCCCGGCCAAATCCGCGTAGTAAAGCGAAGCAGCCAGGCCGGCCACCATGCCGTGCCCGTACATGTATCCCTTTTCATAGGCCTCCATGTAGTGCCGGTTTTCCGTCTTCCCCACGTTGATGTATTCACGGAAAGTCATCCTCCGGCACCAGTCGGGATCGTCATGATGCACGGAGCAGATCAGGCCCGTGTCCGCGACCGCTTCGTAGATCTCGTAGAGCAGGCCGTGATTGAGTACGCCGAGCTCACTGATGTACGGATAGACTTCCTTGATGTGCCGCGTGTTGAAGACTTTGATGCCGATCGCCCCGGCCCCGGCCAGCTTGCCGATCTGGTCCGGGTAGAGTCCCGCCCCGTAAAGCCCGAAATCGACGCAGGCTTTCTCTCGGGCGATCCCCAGCTTCATCTGAAAGTCCTCCAGGGTCGACGGATGGGGAGTGTTGTTGGTCATGTCGATGCAAAAAGTGATTCCCCCCGCCGCCGCCGCTCTGGTCCCGGATGTAAAGTCTTCCTTGTCCGTGTGCCCGGGCTCGCGAAAATGGCAGTGCGTGTGCCACAGCCCGGGCAGGACGCACAGACCGGTTGCGTCCACTTCCGTTCTTGCCCGGGGAAAGAGCTCCGCATGCCCGATGGCGACAATCCTCCCATCCTTCACGGCAATGTCCGCGCGGTAATGTCCGTCCGCGGCATAAATCGTGCCGCCTCGCACGATCAGATCAATCGAATTCACCACAACCCTCCCGCTCTGTTCTTCACCACCCCCGAACGATCCACCACAAAGCCGCTTCAGGTCAGCCCCAGATAGGCTTCCCGGATCTGCGGATGCCGCAGCAGCTCCCCGGCATCGCCGCTCATTGTAACCTGCCCGTTGTCCAGAACATATCCCCGGCTGCTCAATTCCAGGGCGATTTCCACGTCCTGTTCCACCAGCAGGACACTCATTCGTTCATTGACGTTGATTTTCGCCAGCACCTCGGCCAGGCGCTCCACTACGACCGGCGCCAGACCCAGGGACATTTCGTCCACCAGCAGAAGCCCGGGGCTTGCCATCAGCGCCCGGCCGACCGCGCACATCTGCTGTTCTCCCCCGGACAGGTCGCCCGCCACCCGCTTCTGCAAACGCTCCAGCTCGGGGAAGTAGCCGAACACTCTGCCCAGGTCTTCATGGACCTGCCGGCGATCCTCGCGAAAGTAAGCGCCGATCATGAGATTGTCCATGACCGACATGCCCTTGAACAGTCGCCTCCCCTCGGGAACCATTGCCATGCCCTTCCTGATCCTGTATTCCACCGGCATTCCGAAGACTTCTTCACCGGCAAAACGCAGGCTCCCGGCCGCCGCGGGCAGCAGGCCGACGACCGTCTTCAGGAAAGTGGTCTTCCCGGCTCCGTTTGCTCCGACCAGCGCGACGAACTCCCCCCGCTCGATAGTGAGGTCCAGTCCCCAGAGGACCTGGGTGTCACCATATTTCACCTCAAGGTCTTTGACAACGAGGATGCTCATCGTTGTGCCGCCCTTTGCGCCTGGTCCCTGCGCTGACGATCCGCAAAGCGCTTTCCGAGGTAGGCCTGGATCACCTCGGGGGATTCCACGATCCGGGCCGGGGCGCCCTCGGCGATCTTCTTCCCGAAATGAAGCACCACGATGCGATTGCACACATTCATGATCGCCTTCATGACGTGTTCAACCACGACGATCGTTATGCCCAGGTTCTTGTTGATGTGATGTATGAGGGCCATCGTCTTCTCGATTTCCGCGTGATTCAGGCCCGCCATGACCTCATCGAGCAAAAGAAGCGCGGGTTCCATGGCAAGCGCCCGGGCCAGTTCGAGCTGCTGCCGCTCGGACAGCGTGAGCTGCCGTGGAAAGAGGTCCGCCTTGGACGCGATCCCCACCTGTTCGAGGGCGACGCGCGCTCGCTCGATCACCCGGCTCCTGGTGGGAATTTTGTGGCCTGAAAACATGGCGCCCACGGCGACGTTTTCCACTACGGTCAGCCTGTCGAAGGGCTTCACCACCTGGAAAGTCCGGGCGATGCCGAGCTTTGCCCTTCGGTGGGGTTTCAGGCGCGAAATCTCGGTGCCGTTGAACTTCAAAGTTTCCGACCGGGCGGGACAAAGTCCGGAGATGGCGTTGAGCAGAGTCGTCTTGCCCGCCCCGTTGGGACCGATCAGGCCGAGCACATCGCCCTCGAGGACCGATAGGTCGACTGCGCTCAGCGCCTGAACTCCACCGAAGCTCACGGATACGGCCTTGCCTTCCAGGAGGGTCATCGAATGACCTCCTTCGGCTTGCCGCGCCGTTTGAACCAACGGAGATGATGCAGCAATCCCTGCGGCATGAGCGTGACGACGAGCACGATGAGCATGCCCAGGATGAGCAGGTGAATTTTCAGGAACTTTCCCCAGATGATGGTGGCGAAAAGCTCCAGAAAGGCGGCTCCGATGAGCGGTCCGAACACGGTCCCCAATCCTCCCATGAGCATCATCACGTAGCCCTTGATGGAAATATTGATGTCAAAGGCGCTTGAAGGCTCTATGAAAGTAAACCAGTAGGCCCAGACCCCTCCCGCCAGGGCGGTGAACGATCCACTTGCGGCCCAGGCCATGATCTTCATGGCCGTGGTGTTGATGCCCATAACCTGGGCGCCCTGTTCGCTGTCCCGAAGCGCCCGGAGCGCATATCCCAATGAACCGCGATCGAGCCAGTAGACCGTGGCGGTGGCACCCGCCAGGATGAGCAGCATCACCAGGTAGATGATCTTGTAGAGCACCGCCGGTCCCATGGGGTTGATGGGCAAGGCAAGGCCCTGGGCTCCTCCGGTGATGCCCCCCACGTTGATGACCATCTCCATCATCGCCATGTTCAACGCCACCGTGGCTATGGCGAAGTAGTGACCGCTCAGCCGCAGCAGCGGCCAGCCCACCATGACGGCGACAACGACCGCCACGGGGACGGTCAACGCCAATGCAAGGCCGAAAGGCAGCCCCAGCGCCATGCCGACACCTGTACTGTAGGCCCCGATGCCGAAAAACACCGAATTCCCGAAGGCGTGATAGCCCGTGTACCCCACGATGATGTTCAGACCCTGGGCCACGACGCCGTACATCAGGATGCTCGTAAGCACTCGAAGCCAGTAATTGGACAAAACGAACGGGGCAAGGATCAAAAACACGAGCACCGCGGCTCCAAGGACAATGGAGGGAAGTGCAGGGCCAGCGTCTTTCTTCTCGAAACCCGCCATGGGAAAACCTTCCGCCTAGGAAATCTCTCCGTAGAACCGCTTTCCGAACAATCCCTGGGGACGAAGGACAAGAATGAGCAGAAAAATGATGAATGCCACGATATTCTGGTAACTTACACCCAGCACGAGCGAGGCCAGCGCCTGGATCAATCCGTAGAGCAGGCCCGCCAGCACGCACCCTTCAACGCTGCCGATGCCGCCCAGCACGGTGATCACGAAAACGGCCCCTATGAACTCCCGCCCCATGATCGGGGAGATGGGAAACAACATGGCGGCCAGACTGCCCGCCGCTCCCGCCAGGGCCGCTCCCGCCCCGAACGTCAGGGAATAGACCCGAAAGGGATTGATCGCCATGAGCCGGGCCGTCTCCTTGTCGAGGGCGGTGGCCAGGATCGCGTGACCCGCCCGGGTACGCCGCAGGAAAAGGTAGAAACCGCCCGCGAGGATCAGGGCGAACGTAAAGGTGAGCAACCTCACATAAGGAATGAAAGCCGTTCCGACCTTCAGGGAACTCCCCGTGTAAGAGGTGTTCACGGAATGGAAATCCGACGAGAAGAGCAGGATGACCACGTTGATGAAAAACATGTCCAGCCCGAATGTCAGGATAAGGGAAAGCAGGAGGCTCGTGCGCATGACCCGGTTCAGCAACAGCTCCTGGAGCAGGTATCCGATGACGAACAACACCGCCATGGACAATGGAATCGTCAGGAAGGGATCCAGGCCGAAATGGGCGAAAGCCCAGTAACCGACATAGGCTCCGATCATGATAAAGGCTCCGTGGGCCAGGTTGATCACCCCCATGACGCCCCAGACCATCGAAAAGCCGATCGTTGCGGTGGCGTACAGCCCGCCCAGGAGGAGCCCGTTGATAATGGTCTGAAACAACATATCCATCTTTCATCCCGACAACAGGAACGGACGATGCTCGATAACCGTGTTTCATGCCGGCTCCCCGGGCGATGACCCGTGGGAACCGGCGCGTGTTCAGAATGGAGGCGGATCAGTTCCAGGGGGCCTTGGGGTACTGAACCGGAGTCTGCCGCACCTGGATGGGGAAAACCACCTTAGGTTGTCCGTTTTGAATCTGAGTGAGCGACAGCTTTGCCGCCGTGTTGACTCCCTGCTCGTTGAATTGAAAGTCGCCGTAGAATGTCTGCCCTTTCAATTTCAACAAGGCTTCGCGGACCGCGTTCGTGTCGACCGAGCCGGCGCTCTCCACGGCCATCTGGAGGATGATGCCCGCGGCGGTGCCGCTGGCCGCCTGGTACGTGGGATCCTTCTGGAATTTTTCCTTGTACGTTTTTGCGTAAGTGTCGGAATCCTTCACGATGATTCCGGTGTAGGTGAGAGTGGGCACCCAGTAGTCGGTTCCCATGACTTGGTTGGCGGCCGAACCGAGCGCGTTCCTGAAGTCGGGAACGGCGATCGACATGGCAAGGCCCACCAGTTTGGGATTGACCTGCAGCTCCCGCATGGACTTGACCAGCAGGATGGAATCCTGGGTGTAGCCGGTGCACAGGATCGCCTCCGGGTTCGCGCCCTTGACCGCGGTTGCGACCGAGGACAAATCGGCGGCACTCTGAGGGTATTTCCCGAGATAGACCACTTTGATCCCCATTTCCTCGGCCTTCTTTCGTGCGGCTTCAGCGGTGATGTTCGGGAACAGGGAATCGGGACCGACTATGGCCATGGTCGCAGGCCTCTTTTCCAGGGTGCCGATGAGATCGAGAATGGGATACAAGCCCGTGCTGGCCAGCGGCGAAGGACAGAAAACATAGCGGTAGCCACGCTGGTAGATACTGTCCGCGGTTGCCATCGGCACCATGGTCAGCATGTTGTATTTTTCGCTGATGGCCGCCGTTGCAGTTGCGATCCCGGAGGAATAGGGGCCGAATAGAAATTTCACCTTGTCCTCGGTGATCAGCTTTTCGGTCAAGCGGGCGCTGGTCTGCGGATCACTTTCGTCATCATTGTACACGATTTCGACCTTGTATTTCTTGTCCCCGATTTTCACTCCGCCCTGGGCATTGGCCGTATCCTTCCAATAATCATAGCCCTGCTTGAGAAACTCTCCTTCTCGGGCGAACTTACCGCTCAGGCTCACGGCCGCGCCGATCTTGATGACGTCCTCGGCGCCTGCCGTTGCCCAAAAGCTCACCGACATCGTGAACACGGCAACTGCCGCCAAAACGGGAATCAGTCTTACCTGGGGCCTGGATTTCATGGAGCACCTCCGATTGGGGTAAACTCGATGACACGGACCACGGCGGTCCGCAGCTCGCCTCCCTGAAGAGGAATCCGGACAAACCGAAACGGTTGTGCTGCTATCCATCGGTATCCGACCAGGGACCGCGATTGGCTCATTATCCTATAAAAAGGCGCATTCAGAAACACGCTGTTCGTGAACGGCACCCCGACCCGCCGTCATGGCCGCACCGGCGAATCACGCTCCGGGAAGTATGACGACGCCCGGTTCCACTCAAGGCAATTCAGAACTCCGTGGCAGCGACAACTGGTGGCGACCAGGTACCGCCCCGGGGTTTGTTCGACGACCTTCAACCGGGCGGCGAGATACCCGGCGGGATAGCCCCCTACTCCGGGCGCAAGCTGCCAACTCCTCACCACTACAATGCCGTAACCCGGAAGCACGATGCTTTCGAGATGTTCGAATAAATTGCCAAGTCGTCGTTGCCTGGTGTGGGTGCAGATGTCGTCCGGTTCGTTGCACGCGTCAGGGCAGATGAACGTGGCGTAGCTGGCGAAGAGTGTTCCGTCCTCAACGCGGTAAGGATTCGGCACCTGGCTGTCGGCCGCGTCGGGAACGGGGAGCATTCGCGCGCTTCCCGTTCGGCTCAGCCTGTTGAGCACCCAATGAAAAGCCACATGGACGGGGACGGCGGGAATGATCCAAACCTCGTCGGAGAACTCCCCCCGGGACAAGTGGGATAATGCGTCCTCGGTTTGCGTCGGGAGTCCGAAATCCCTTTCCACGGCTTTCAGTCTCTCCTCCCGGTGATCCACCACGCGAATGGATGCCCTCGGGAATCGCTTCCCGAGTCTCTCCGCCGCGAGCCGACCGAAGCGGCCCGCCCCCAGGATGCGAATCGCCCGGGGAGGGAAGGGCTGCGGCACGGAAGAATTCCGTTTCTGGACCATCGATACCTTTCGTTTGATCTTTGCCGGGTCTATGGTAAAAATAAGGGACAAGGGAAATTGTCCCGCTCATGCCGACGGGATGATCTCAGGCCATTGCGTCCACCTCGCAAAGGGTTAGGATGGGTAACATTTTTGCCGTCTTCGACAAGATCGCCGAAGAGCGCATCCGGGAAGCCGCGAAAAACGGCGAATTCGACAACCTGCCCGGCAAGGGGCAGCCGCTCAACCTGGAGGACGACAGCCACCTGCCCCAGGATATCAGGCTGGCCTACAAGATCCTGAAAAACGCCGACTGCCTTCCTCCGGAACTGGAGCTCAGGAAGGAGATCCGCACCACGGAGGCCCTCCTGGCCGGCATGGAGGATACCCGCGAAAAATACAGGCAGATGAAGAAGCTGAATTATCTGATCATGAAGCTCAACATGACCCGCCGCTCGTCGTTTGCGCTCGAAGAGAACCAGGTCTACTACGAAAAAGTCGTCGACAAGATGGAAGCGAAAAAGGAAGAGAAGTAGATCGCGCCGCCCTGATGACTCGCCGGGCAGGGATCCATGAAGGTCCCCGTCGTTGCTTTCACGCGCTCTCCATATTTCATGAAAAGCCGCCGTCAAACAACAACTGGAGAGTCTCTCGAAAGCTATAGGCTTTTTCCAGGCAAGCACCATCATATTCATAATATCAGAACAGTCTCTCTTGTCAAGACTTGTCATAATTTCCATGAGCGGGATTCCCTGTTGCTCGTTTCATCACGCCATTGCGTCCTGGTTCCGAATCAATGACACCAGGGGTTAATCATGGCCGACCATTCGGAAATACACTGAATTCTTGCCCGGCAAAGATAATGCTGCCACATCATGATCGGTTTTCATCGTGCAGGAATGGTCCTATGCAATGACAATGCGTGAGAAAATGCCGCGCTCATACCGGCGAAAGCCCGTATCCGTATGGTTTACCCGGATTCATGCGGACCTCAAGGATAGAATCGGGCGGCTTCGGAACACGTCGCCGCGTGGAAGGTTTTGATCGTTCGAGGGTGTCCTGGCGAAATGACGGTTTCGCATGAAGCCATCCCGGCCCGGCACATTCTCACGGTTCGGTGCCGGCCAGAGGTCCGCGCAGGTTTGCGAGAGCGCGCCCAAGACCCGGTACGTTCCCGTCCTTCGCGGTGATTCGTCTCCGGCGGACCAGGTCGAGCACAGGGGGTGAGTACGCGGCCCGGCCGGATCATGCCGTGCGCGCCGCCTTTCCGGACGTTGTGTCATTCCCGGCGCGGCGGTTTGGAATGCGAATGCCCCGGGGGGACGTGAGCACGATAAAACCGTGCCCACCCTTGTATGCGCGGCGGGTTGGACGCGCGCTCCGGTCGGATCGTGGCCGCGATGAAACCGCGACGCCCTACCTCCCCGCGGGAGAACCCGGCAACAGGGGGGCGAACCGCCTGTCCACCCGATCGATTTCCAACTTGATCCGCTCCTGCAACTTCGCGTAGGCCTCCTCAAGGGATGGTTCCATCACCACGATCTGCCCCTGGCTCATGATGATCCGCTTCAATTCCGGGATCTTGAGCTTTGTAGAAGACTTCAGGTAGACCGGCTGGATGTAGAGAATCATGTTGCTGATGGGCAGAATGATCATCTTGCCTCGGGCGACCTGCGACCCCACCTGGTCCCAGAGTGTGAACTGTTCGGATATCCTCGTGTCCTGGTTGATCAATGCGTAGATTTGCGAGGGTCCGTAGATCAGTTCGCCCTTTGGGAAGTTGTAGACGATGATCTTTCCGTAGTGGGGCGGGTCGGAGCCGGCCAGCGCCAGTGCCCTGAGATTGTCGCGTCCCTTGGGGCTCATGGGTGCGAGCAGAAGGAAATCGAAGCGGCTCGGATCGATGAGATCCAGCGTTACGTAGTAAGGCTTGATGGTCACGGGAGTCCTGTCCTGGAAGGTCTTGGCGGGTTCCCACATGTCTTCCTGCTGGTAGTAAACTTCCGGATCGGTCTGCTGATATTTTGTGTAGATGTTCATCTGGATTTCGAAAATGTCCTGCGGATAACGAACCTGGGCCTTGAGCTCGGGCGGCATCTGGTCGGCATTCCTGAACACGCCCGGATAGATCCTTGAATAGGCCCGTACAATGGGATCGCCGGGCTCGAATACGTAATATTCCACCTTTCCGCTGAAAGCGTCCACGACGATCTTCACGGAGTTACGAATGTAGTTGAACCTGTCCCTGCCCCACTGTGTGGGAGTGGCTCCGGGGTAGAATTCCGAGGTCGTGTAGGCATCCTGGATCCAGTAGAGCTTGCCGGGTGTCACCACCGCATAGGGATCTCCGTCCAGAAGGAGGAAGGGCGTGAGGATCCGAATCCGTTCGAGGAGATTTCTGCGAAAGAGTATCTTGCTGTCCGGGGTCGTCTTGGTCGTAAACAGGAGGTTGCGGTCTCCGAAGTGGTAGGCGAAGAGGAGCCTTCTGAGAAAGGACGACAGGGGAACGCCGTCCTCGGCCTTGTAGCTCACCATGGTGTTGCTGTTTCCTTTCGGGTAGTCGATTTCCCCGGCATCGTTGGGCGCGATGACGTAGGTGTAGGAACCCAGTCCGACGTAGATCCCCGGTTGTTCGATCCTGAAGCCGTATTCGGACTCGGGGGGAATCCCCTTGATGAACCAGGTCATGGGTTCGTCCCCGCCCTGGCTGGCCGGCGTCATGACCGCGCCGTAGCCGTGAGTGTAGGACAGGTGTTCATTCACCCAGTTGCGGGCCGCTTCGGGAATGAGCGTATAATCGAGCTCGCGCACGCTGAGGAAGACCTGCTGAGGCATCCCGTTGACCGTGTACCGCGCCACATCCACGCTCGGAAAGGTGTAGTAGGTGCGCAGCTGCTGGAGCTGCTTGTAGACGTCGTCCAGGAGTTCCCCGTCCCAGACGGGAATATTCCTCAATTGAGCCTTGACCTTCGGCGACGCGACATCGGCCGCGGTGCGGGCCGGGGTGAAATCGCGCGTCTGGACGGTGTTGAGGTTGTAGGCGGAGAGAGTGGCTTTGATGTTATTGACGATGAAGTCTCTTTCCCGTGAAACCTCATTGGGTTTCACCACGAGTTTTTCCACGGTCGCCGGCAGGAACGCGGAATAGCGCAGGCCCAGGACGAGCACGAATCCCACGGCGAAGACGACCAGCGGTTTCAGCCCCTTGCGGGTCTGGATGAATGCGATCATTGAGAAGGCGGTTCCCATGAGGAAGAAAAGGGTCAACCAGATGAGCGCCCAAATGACGTACATTTCGACGAAACCGCCCCCGTAAAACAAAGGCATGTGCGCCTCGCTGTAGAGGAGCTCGTAGCGCTGCAGAACGTAGTCCCAGATCTCGATGAGAAAAATCAGGAGAATGAGAATGCTCAAATGTAGTCTGGCCCCTGCGGGAATGGGTTGCTCCTGCCGGGCGAGGAGCCGGCGCTCGAGCAGGTAGAGCGCCAGCAGGCCAACGAGCAGCAACACGAAGGCGATGAGCAGCCGGCGCTGGACAAGCGTATAGATGGGATAAGAAAACAGGTAGTAGCTGATGTCCTTGCCGTAAACCGGGTCCGGCACGCCCGTCTTCGGTCCCGCCACATACAGCAGAAAGGCTTCCCACTTCTCGAATATCGGCAGGGAGATAATGACGGCCAGGATAAGCGACAAGGGGGTGTAGACCCAGAGCGACCCGGACCTGAACATCCGGACGACGTTCAAGTACCGGTCGAGCGCGGCGATCCTGAACCTCGACGGAGCGGGCGGCACATTCCCCAAGTAGCGCGAAGCCACCCAGAAATTGAGGAAAAAAATCAGGAAAAACAAGAGGGTGACCGCTCCGAAGACGATGTAACGGTAGAGGAGCCGCAGCCAGTAGTAAAGCCCGTACCCGAGGGAATCGAACCACCAGATGTTGATCAGGTAGTCGACCGAAGCGAGGCTGGACAGGATAACAACAGCCGAGATGCCCAAAATGCCGATCAGGATGATGAGAGGCCAGCGTGCCCAACGATTCATTTCCGACTCCTTTGGCACCGGTGAGGAAGAAACCCTAATGATGCGATCGATGATTCCCGGAAAAATTGAAGAATTGAACCATATCGAACGCATCGGGTCAAAGATTTTCGCAGCCGTTTCGAGCGCATCCCCGCCGTGCTTCGAGCATTTGCGTTGACGCCGACCGTCAAATGCGATAGACATAGCATGAAAAAAGCGCCGTCCGGCGGCGTGGCCGTTGAGCGTGCGCCGGGTTTTTTCCCATCGGGTTCATTCGCTGGAACAGGCAGAAGATAATCAGTTCTTTGAAATTATACAGGCACAGGTGTCCAATATTTGGGATTCAAAAGGGAAGACGGTGCGATGCCGTCGCGGTCCCGCCGCTGTAAACGGGGACGAAAACCGCCGGTTTGCCACTGGTCCGGAATCAACGGGCCGGGAAGGCGTGGTGAGTAGGCTGATCCGTGAGCCAGAAAACCTGCCTGCGCCTCAGGGGTTCTCAGGGCCGGAATGTAACGGCATTCCGTGGGGAACGCGGTATTCCCTGATGAGAAAAGGATCAAGTCGAGCTGGGTGCAGTCCTTGAAACTCCGCAAGAAAAGGGGTTTTGAGGACTTTTTTTATTTGATCGCTCTCGACACGCCTTCGGTACCGGGCGTGACGATGCCAAAGGGCTGTACGTGAAGCGTCGGGTTTGCGCCCGCGTGGTCGTGTCGCGTGCACCCGGGCGTCGGGGTCGGAGAGATGCAATGGCTTTGAACGAGCTCATGGGTTCAACGGAGGATCGGCCGGGATTGGTGGAAGCGGGGCGCTCCATCGAGATGGAGAGTTTCCGCATCATCGATGCCGAAATGGGGGAGCATCCTTTTCCCGAGGACCAGTGGCAGGTGGTGCGTCGAGTGATCCACACCACGGGCGATTTCGATTATGCCCGGCAGATTCGGTTTCATCCCCGGGCCGTGGCCTCGGGGGTGGCGGCGTTGACACGCGGCGCTTCCATTTTCGCCGATACGCGCATGATTGCGGTGGGGCTGTCGCCGTGGCGATTGCAGTGGTACGGGAACGAGGTGGTGGTTCCGGCACTTCACCCGGAAAGCCGGATACGGGCCGAAGAACAGGGGGTCACGCGTTCGGTTGCCGCGTTCAGGGGCGTTTCCGACCAGTTGAACGGCGCCTTCGTGGCCATCGGGAACGCACCCACCGCGCTGCTCGAGGTGCTCCGTCTGATTCGTGAAGACGGCGTGCGCCCCGCGCTGGTGATCGGAGTCCCGGTGGGATTCGTGCAGGCCGCGGAATCCAAGGACCAGCTCCGGCGGATGACCGATCAGCCCGCCATCGCCGTTCTCGGCCGCAAGGGAGGAAGCTCCGTGGCGGTGGCCATCCTGCATGCACTTCTGGAATTGGCCGGAAATGTCAACCAATAAGGAAATTCAGCCATGTTCGGCACTCTTTACGGGGTCGGCGTCGGACCCGGGGATCCGGAACTGCTCACGTTGAAGGCGGTGAAAGTTCTGAAGGAGGCGGCCCATGTTTTCGCCGCTTCCTCGTCCAGCAACGATTACAGCCTGGCGCACGATATCGTGCGGGAGCATCTGCCGCCCGGAACGCCCATCGACCAGCTGGCTTTTCCCATGACATTCGATTCCGAACACCTGGAGAATGCATGGACGGCCAACTGCGAACAGGTGGTCGAGATTCTCAGGCAGGGGAAGAACGTCGCTTTCATCACGCTCGGAGACCCGCTCACCTTCAGCACGTTCATCTATCTCATGAGGAAGGTGCGCAGCAGGCTTCCCGAGGTCAACGTCGTCGTCGTCCCCGGCATCACCTCCTACCAGGCCGCCGCGGCCTGCGCCAATCTGCCCCTGGCCGAAGGCGAGGAAGCCATCACCATCATATCGGGAGCCAAGGGCGGAACCCGCCTGAACGAGGCGATCGAAACGGCCGACAATGTGGTGCTCATGAAGACGTACAAGCAGTTTCCCCAGATCCTGGCGCAGATCGAGGAAAAGGGGCTCGAAGACAAGTGCTGTTTCATCAGCCGCTGCGGGCTTGAGGGCGAGATTGTGGAACGGGACTATCGGAAGATGAGGACGCTCAAGCCGCACTACCTCTCACTCATGATCATCAAGAAACGCGGCATGGAACCCCGGTGAAGGGAGGTCGGGAAGATATCCCCGCCATGGAACGGACGGTTCGGCGTCACACGGTGCTGTCGGGTCATTGCGGGATTTCCGTGCTGTGCTGGGCCGGATTCGCCCTCCTGATTGTCTTTGCCGCGTTCCTTGCTTCGGGAATCGGCTCCTTTGAAACGTCCTACCGCACGATATTCCGGCTCTGGATATCCCCTTTTGATTCCGATTCCGCGGCGGGCATCGATGATACGGTGCGATACATCGTTATCAACGTGCGGCTGGCCAGAGTCTGCCTCGCATTCATCGTGGGCGCGGCACTGGCGCTTGCGGGCACCGTCTACCAGGGAGTGCTGCTCAATCCGCTGGCCGACCCTTTCACGCTCGGGGTCTCCACGGGGGCGGCCTTCGGCGCCTCGCTGGCGATTCTTCTGGGACTCGGGGGCATGCAGCTTTCGGGGATCAGCGGCCTGCCCCTGGCGGCCTTTGCCGGAGCGATGCTCGCGCTCTACCTGGTCTATCTGCTGGGGCGCATTGACGGGAGGATCCACGCCACCACGCTGGTGCTTGCGGGGATCATCGTATCCACCTTTCTGTCGGCATGGATCAGCCTCCTCAAGAGTCTGAACGAAGACTCGGTATCCACCATCGTTTTCTGGATCATGGGGAGCCTTTCGGGCAAGAGCTGGACTCATGCCGTCCTGGTGCTGCCATACCTGGTGGCGGGCGGGGCCGGGATTCTCGTCTTTACCAGGGAGCTCGATATCCTGAGCCTGGGGGACATCCAGGCGCAACATCTCGGCGTCAACGTCCAGAGGGTGCGATTCTGGCTGCTCCTGGCCGCTTCGCTGGCGACCGCCGCGGCGGTGGCGGTGAGCGGCATCATCGGGTTCGTCGGGCTTGTTGTGCCGCATCTCGCGCGCCTGGTCGTGGGACCCCGGCACGGGCGACTCATTCCGGCGACCCTGTTGACCGGCGGATTGCTCGTGCTTGTTTCCGACACCATCGCGCGAAGCCTGCTGCCGAACGGCGAGGAATTGCCCGTGGGCGTCGTGACGGCGATCCTTGGAGGACCCTTCTTTTGTTACCTGCTGCTGCATCGCAAGAAGTACCTGCAACTGTGATTCGCCTGGACAGGGTGACCTGCGGCTATGCCGGACAAACGGTGCTCAAGGACCTCTCCTTTCTTGTCCGGCGCGGGGAATTCATCGGCGTGCTGGGGCCGAACGGGGCGGGGAAGTCCACCCTCATGCTGGCGTTAAGCGGTATCGTGCCGGTGCAGTCGGGTTCGATCGAGATCGAAGGGAAACCGCTGGCCCGTCTCAAGACCAGGGAACGGGCCCGCCTGATGGCCGTGGTGGCTCAGGATATCGACCTGCGTTTTCCCTTTCGCTGCGAAGAAGTGGTCCGCATGGGGCGATATCCTCATCAGAAACGCTGGCAGATGGAGAGCCCGGAGGACGAAGCCGCGGTCCGGAGAGCGCTCGGGGCGACGGATACCGCCGTGCTGGCCAAGCGCCTCATCACGGCGGTCAGCGGCGGCGAAAAACAGCGTGTCGTGATGGCGCGCTCACTCGCCCAGGAAACCCCCATCCTGCTGCTCGACGAAGCCACGTCGGCCATGGATATCCACCGCAAGCTCCTGATCTTCCGGGTGCTCGACCGCCTGAACCGGGAGGACGGCCTGACGGTTGTGGCGGTGCTCCACGACGTCAATCTGGCCGCTCTCTTTTGCAGGAGAATGATCTTTCTCAAGAATGGAGAGCTCGTGGCCGACGGCGCGGTCGATACCGTCCTGAACGCGGACGTTCTGGAGCACGTCTACGAAACGCCCGTGATGGTCCGCGAGATCGAAGGAACGGAAAAGCGGCAGGTGGTTTTTCTCCCGTAGTCAAACAGCGTGCCGCCGCGAGGTTCGCGCGAGGCCCTGAGCATGTCCTTTCGGGACGCGGGTCCGTTGTGCGGTTGGATTCACGGAAACGAAGCCCGACACCGGGCTTCCGGGAGGAGGTTCCTTGAAGCCGTCTCGATGGGTCCTGGCATTCTTTCTGGTCGTGTCGATTTTTCCCACCCGTGCGGGGGCGGTACGGATCACCGACGATCTCGGCACGACCGTCACGCTCTCTCAACCGGCCGTGCGCATCATCTCCCTGTACGGAGCCTTCGCGGAAATGCTCTACGCCGTCGGGGCGGGCTCCCGGTTGACGGCGCGCACCCAGGCGGATGCTTATCCCCCCGAAATCCTGAAACTGCCGTCGGTGGGGACCCACATGAAGCCCAATTTCGAAATGATCATCGGCTTCAAACCCGACCTGGTGATCCAGAGCGCCAGCCGCCGCGAAGAGATGCCCGACATGGAACGCCTGTCCGGAGCGGGGATTCCGGTGGCGGTGTTCGCCCCGAAGAGTTTTGAGGACATCTTCTCGACCATGGAGCGGCTGGGAGTTCTCACTGGTTGCGAAGGCGAAGCCGGAGCGGCCGTTGCCCGGATGAAACAGCGACTGGCGGGCGTACAGGCGAAGCTCGCCGGCGTCGAAAAGAGGCAGCGCGTTTTTTTCGAGGTCCGCGCGGAGCCGCTCACGGGTGCCGGGCGCGGCTCCATCGTGCAGCAGATTCTAAGTGCGGCCGGGGCCGAGAACGTTCTGCGGAGCGAGAAAGCCATCGTGCAATACAGTCTCGAGGCCCTGCTGCTCGACGACCCGGATGTGTACGTCATGCAGCGGGGGCCGATGAACCGGAACCCCGCCGAACTTGCAGCGCGGGCGCATTTCGAGCGTTTGAGGTGCGTGAAGGAGGGCAAGATCGTTCCTGTCGATGAATTCATCTTTTCGAGGCCGGGCCCGCGTTGCGTGGAAGCCGTCGAGCAACTTGCCGCGGCGCTCTATCCGACGAGATTCGACGAGGACGTGCGTTAGTTTTGTGATAGGATCGGTCTGTGCCGGGACGCAACACCGGCTGTGACGGAATGACTCATACGGATTTGCGTTCAAAATGATACTCTAGAAGCGTGGGGGACGTATCCCCCACACCCCCTCGCCGCTTCGCGGCTCCGTGTGGGGGGAGCGGGGGAATCATTCCCCCGCTCTTTTGTGCTTGAAAGATCCATCTTGAACGCAACTTCGTATCAGGGGATCTCGAAGGAGAAATGGCCAGCGCTTCCGATCATTCACACGGGCGCCGGGCAGGAAAGGAACTGCGCCGGGGATTCAGCACGGGGACGGCGGTGACGGCCGCAGCCGTGGCGGCGCTGAGGTTGTGCCTCACCGGCAGGGCGGTCGAGATCGTGGCGGTCCGCCTCCCGAACGACGTCTTCCTTCCCGTCGCGGTGAAGTCCTGCCTCATGGACGGACGGTTCGCCGTGGCGACGGTGGTGAAGGACGGCGGAGACGATCCGGATGTGACCCACAACGCGGAACTGTCGGTGCGTTTGAAGTGCGATCGACGCGCGGCCGAAGCGTTTCATCCGGAGGATCCCCGCCGGCCTGAGGGACACCGTGACGAGCGGCGGTCGGAGGCGACGGACGGGAGCGTTCCGGGAATTCGGCTCATCGCGGGAGAGGGGGTTGGCGTCGTGACCAAGGCGGGTCTTCCCGTGCAACCCGGAGAGCCGGCGGTCAATCCCGTGCCGAGGGAAATGATCGTGCGCAACCTGGCCGACGAGCTCCGGAGAACGGGAGGTTGCGGTCCGCTTCCTTTCGATGTTGCCCCGATCCGGAGCGGAGCTGGAAAACCGAACGTTCTCCTTCCCTGGTCTCTTGCAGGAGCCCGCGTTGCCGGCGGTCCGATCCTGGAAATCGAGATCGAAGTGCCGAAAGGCAGCGAAATCGCGCGTCACACGCTCAATCCCAGGCTGGGAGTCGTGGGGGGGATCTCGATACTTGGGACGACCGGGCTCGTCAAGCCGTTTTCCCACGAGGCCTACGAGGAAACCATTCACGCGTCGCTGTCGGTTGCCGCGGCCTGCGGCTGCCGCGGCGTTGTGCTCAGTACCGGCGGGAAAAGCGAGCGCCTTGCGCGCAGCCTTCTGCCCGAGCTGGAGCCGGAGGCGTTCGTCCAGGTGGCCGATTTTTTCGGATACTCGGTGCGTGAAGTCGCCCGCATGGGATTTCGGAGTATCATCCACAGCGCCTTTTTCGGCAAGGTGGTGAAAATGGCCCAGGGGCACGCGTACACGCACGCTCACAAAGTTGCGTTGGATTTGTCTCCGGTTGCGGAGTGCGCGGAACAACTGGGGCACGACACGGAATTTTGCAGCGAGCTGGCTGGGGCGAACACGGCGCGCCAGGCACTCGATCTGCTGCTCGGCCGCGATGGCGTGGATGTCCTGCGAGCCGTTTCATGCCGGGCGGCGGAACAATCCCGCCGGCTCTCGGGGGATCGGCTCGATGTGCGCGTGCTGCTCTTCGCCCATGATGGAACCCTGCTTGCGGATGTGACGGAACCATGCAGACCGGTCTGAAACCGAATCCCGAGGAATGGCGCCCGCCGCTGGTGGTCCTGGTGGGAATGGGAATGAGCGCGGAGGATCTCAGCCCGCGGGTTCTGTCCTGGATCGAACGGGCGGATGTGCTCGTCGGCGCGAAGCGGCTGCTCGATTGCTTCCCCGACCACACAGGGGAGCGCATTCCGCTGCTGTCCTCCCTGGATGAAACCATCGAGCGGCTGCGCGCGGTGGCGCGGAATCGGCGCACGGTGGTGCTCGCCTCCGGGGATCCCTTCTTCTTCGGGATCGGTCGCAGGCTGGTCCAGGCGCTCGGCAAGGAGCATGTATTCGCCCTGCCCAACGTCACCAGCGTCCAGGCACTCTTCGCGCGCCTGCTCGAACCCTGGGACGACGTCAAGGTCGTCAGTCTCCACGGCCGAAGCGAGACGGCCAATGCCGGGCGCTGGCTGGACGATCTGAGGCATTGTTCCCGGATGGCTTTTTTCACCGATCCCCGGCGCACCCCCGCCTGGATCGCCCGCGAGATGCTGGCGGCGGGATACGCGCACCACACCATGATCGTGGCGGAAGACATCGGGCTCCCCACGGAACGCATCGGGCGCTTTACGTTGCGGGAAGCAGCGGACAGAGCTTTTTCGACGCTCAACCTGGTGGCGGTATTTGCCGACCGAGACCACTGTCGCGCTCCCGCCGCGCCGTTTGAGGACACCGTATTGGGGCTGCCCGAGGAGGCGTTCATGCACGAGGCCGGGCTCATCACCAAGACGGAGGTCCGGGCCGTCGTGCTGGCGCATCTGCTGCTGCAGCCGGGCAAAGTGCTGTGGGATGTGGGTTCCGGGAGCGGATCGGTCTCCATTGAAGCGGCGCGCGTGGGGCGGCTTCGCGAGGTGATCGCGGTGGAGCGCAACGAGGACCGGTTTCGCGATCTGGTGGCGAATATCGAACGTTTCCGATGCCCGGAGGTTCGCCCGGTATTCGGGAGCGCCCTGCAGGTCCTGGCCGGGGCTCCCGATCCGGACAGGGTTTTCATCGGCGGCAGCGGGGGGGAGCTCCCGATGCTGCTGGACATGGTATCGAAGAGGTTGAGGCCCGGCGGACGCGTGGTCCAGACGGCGGTGACGCTGGATACCCTGGAGGCGGCGAGGTCTTTTTGGCTGGGAAAGCCGTTTGAGGTCTGCGTCGTGCAGCTCCAGGTCAGCCGGTCCGCCCCGATCGGCGGGACCCTGAGGCTGGAAGCTCTCAACCCGGTGTTCATCGTCACCGTCCGGGAGCGGACGTAGCGCGGTTGTCCCGGTGGCGACCGAAATCCGAGGCACTTTCCATGGCTCATCCTATTCATTTTGTCGGTGCGGGTCCCGGCGACCCCGAGCTGATCACGGTCAAGGGCCGGCGACTGTTGCGCGAGGCCGGTTTGATCGTGTTCGCGGGATCGCTCGTGCCCGAGCGCCTCTTGGAGGACCGGGCGGCGGACGCCCAAATCTACAACAGCGCGTCCCTCACCCTGGCGGAAACGCACGCGCTGCTGGTGCGGGGCTACCGGGAGGGCAAGCGCGTGGTGCGTCTTCACACGGGGGATCCGAGCCTTTACGGGGCCATCCGGGAACAGATGGCGCTGCTCGACACCGAAGGCATCCCATACAAGGTGGTTCCGGGGGTGTCCGCGGTGTTTGCCGCCGCCGCCGCGCTCAGGCAGGAACTGACCGTGCCCGAAATGTCCCAGACCGTCATCCTCACGCGCATGGCGGGAAGGACGCCGGTGCCGGAGAGGGAGCGGCTGAGGTCCCTGGCATCGCACGGGGCGACACTCGTCATCTACCTGAGCGTTCAGCAGATCGAGAGCGTCATCGTCGAAGCGGCTTCCGGCTATTCACCGGAAACCCCCGTGGTGGTGGCCTACCGGGTGGGATGGCCGGATGAGCTCCTGATCGAAGGGACCCTGGCGGATATCGCCGGAAAGGTGAACGAAGCCGGCATCAAACGGCAGGCGATCGTCATGATCGGCCGGGTGTTCGGCAGGGGCGGCCCGCAGGATGCCAAGCAATCGAAACTCTACGATGAGTCCTTCAGTCATGGATTTCGAGAAGCCAAGCCGCGGTCCTGACCGGACGGCCATCGTCGCGCTTACCGGGCAGGGAGCGGAATTGGCCCTGCGCCTCGGGGAACGGCTGCCCTCGAGCGGCTGTTTCCTGCCCCGCAGGCACGCGGTCCGGGGCGCCGTCGCTTTCGACCGGGTTTCCGAAGTTCTGCCCCGTCTTTGGGGCCGGTATGACCACCTCGTTTGTATTATGGCCGCCGGGATCGTCGTGCGTCTCATCGCGCCGCTTCTGTCCCACAAATCCACCGATCCGGCCGTGGTGGTGCTGGACGAGAAGGGCCGGTTCGCGGTGAGCCTCGTTTCCGGACACCTCGGAGGGGCCAACCGGCTGGCGCGGCGGATCGGGGAATTGATCGGGGCGCAGCCGGTGATCACCACGGCATCGGATGTCCAGGGCAAACCGGCTCTGGATCTGATCGCCGTGGATGCGGGGCTCGAAATCGAGAACATCGTTTTCCTGAGCCGAGTGAGCAGGGCCGTGATCGAGGAGGAGCCGCTGTGGATCTTCGACCCCGACAGGAGGATCGGCTCCCGTTTCGAGGAACAGCCGGAAGTGGTGCTGTTGCCCAAGGAATCTTCGGAGGAGTGCGAACCGGCCGTCGAGGAAAGTGAAGAGGCATTCCGGACGAAAGGCACGGGGCTCGGCGCGGAGACCTTACCGGAGGCGAATCCGGCGGCTCGAAGGGGGCGGCTTGCGGGCAAGCCCGACTGGCCGGGGCAGACCGAGGACGAACACTCCCGGGTACGCGCTCGGATTGGGGTATGGGTATCCGAAGTCATGCCTCCTCCGAAGGTCCGGTGCCTGAAACTGCGTCCCCGCAACCTGGTGGTCGGTCTCGGGTGCAACCGTGGGACCCCCGCCGGTGAAATCATCGAATTGGTGAAGCAGGCATTCCGCCGGGCGAAGCTTTCCCCGTTGTCCATTCGCAATTTTGCGAGCATCGATCTGAAAGCGGACGAGCCCGGTGTTCTCGACACGGCGAAAAGCTTCAACCGGCCCGTGTCCTTTTTTCCCGGATCGGCGCTCGGGGAGGTGAGGGTGCCGAGTCCGTCCGCGATTGTGGCAAAACACATAGGAGTCGAAAGCGTATGCGAAGCGACCGCTCTCCTGAGCGCACAGAGCGGGACACTCGTCCTGACCAAGCGAAAAAGCGCGAACGCCACCCTGGCCGTGGCCCGGGTCGGCTTTCCATAGTCAGCCTCGGACCGGGCGATCGGTCTTTCATGGTGCCCGAGGCCCTGTCGGCGCTCAAGGCCGCCGAAGTGATCCTCGGGTACAAAACCTATCTCGACCTGATCGGCGATTTGCTGGAAGACAAAGAAATCGTTTCGAGCGGCATGCGCAAGGAGGTGAGCCGCTGCCAGGCGGCCATCGATCACGCCCTGGCGGGGCGGCGGACGGCACTCGTGTCCAGCGGCGACGCGGGGATTTACGGGATGGCGGGCCTGGTGTTCGATATCTGCAGGGAAAGGAACCTGGAGGTGGCCGGAATCGACGCGACCACCCCGCAAGATTTTGATTTCCGAATCGAGGTGATCCCGGGCGTGGCTGCGTTCAACGCCGGTGCGTCCCTGGTGGGCGCACCGCTGATGCACGATTTTGCGGCGGTGAGCCTGAGCGATCACCTGACTCCCTGGGATCTCATCGAAAAACGGCTCACGGCAGCCGCTTCGGCGGATTTCGTACTGGCGATTTACAATCCTCGGAGCAAGAGTCGTCCCGACCTGCTCGAACGGGCCCGGCAGGCGCTGTTGCGCGTTCTCTCCCCGGCAACGCCCGTGGCGGTCATCCGAAAGGCCATGCGCCGCGGACAGTGGCTGCACATAACCACCCTCGAAGGAATTTCCGTTGAGGAGGTGGACATGCAGTCGGTGGTGATTGTAGGCAACAGCAAGACCTATGTGTGGAAAGGCTGGATGGTGACGCCCAGGGGGTACCTCGACAAATATGCGCTGGACCGGGAAAGCGAATAGAGAGGGGGCCGTCCGGTTTGCGTTCTCATGCCGAGCGGGCGGCAATCAGGCAAGAGAGCCTTTCATCGATAAGGAAACGGGCGGGGACAACCCCGCCCGTTTCCTTTGTTCCGAACGTGATCGCAGATTGACTTGCGGCGGCTTCCGCCCGTATATCACTCGCCCTGTTTCGCCGGTTCGGAAGCGGTGTGGACCACTGCCGGCTCCCTGGAGGCGACCGAAGCCGTCGATGCCGCGGCGGCCTGCCGAGCCTCTTTCGCGCGGCGCCGGGCACCCATCAGGGGCTTCGTCATCAGCAGAATGCCGACCAGGAAACCGAAGCCGGCGGATATGGCAATGAGCGAACAGAGGGAGTTCTTCCATTCCACGTTGCCCAGGTACCGGAGATCGTACTTGAAAGACACACTCTGCGCGAAGACAGGCAGGTTCTGGTAAACGAACAAAGCGATCAGCCCGAGAATGATGACGGTGAAGACCAGCTTAAACCACCTCATGAGCGCTCTCCTTTTTAAAATGGGGTAACAACTTGGTGTATGTCTGCTTCAGGTGTTCCGGGATACTTCTGATATCGGCGAACACTGTGAGGAAGTTCGTGTCTCCTCCCCAGCGCGGCACCACGTGAAAGTGGAGGTGGTCTTTGACTCCGGCCCCCGCAACGGTCCCGAGATTCATTCCCACGTTGAACCCCTCCGGATTCATGACCCGCTTGAGAACCTGAGTGCAGAGCTTGATCCATTTCATGAGATCGAGCATCTCCTCGTCTCCGAGCCCGTCCATTTCGGATACATGCCTCCACGGAGCCACAAGCAGATGTCCGTTGTTGTAAGGGTACTTGTTCATCATCACCATGGTGTGCGTTCCACGGTGGAGAATGAGACGTTCCTCGTCGGACAGGCCGCCTCCTTCGGGACAAAATATGCAGTAAGGTTCTCGCTTTCCCAAGATGTATTCGATACGCCAGGGAGCCCACAGGTTTTGCACCGGTTTCTCCTAAAGAGTGACGATCTCCCCCCTTATGCGGTCCTCGATATTGAGAATTCCCAGGCTGTTGGCCCGTTCCCCGCGTCCAAGATAAACGGAGCCGGGGTTGAACCAGAATATGCCGTGTTCCACCAGTTGCAGCGCCTGGTGCGTGTGTCCGAACAGAATCGCCTCGACGTTTTCGAATTCGTCCATGAGCCTGTGTCTCAAACCGACGGGCGATCCCCAGCCGTGTATGATTCCAAGACGGTGGTCCCGCACCCGGATGACTTTCTTTACGGGGAGCCTTTCGTGTATCCCGGAATCGTCCATGTTACCCGCCACGGCTTCCAGGGGATAGCGCTCCAGGAAATTCAGGACCGAATGTCTCGCCCAGTCGCCCAGGTGGATCACCAGATCCGCCCCTTCGCAATAGGCGGCGCACAGGGATTCGAACCGGTCGGTCACCCGCTCCAGGTGCGTGTCCGACATCACCACGATTTTCATGTTCTCATACCGAGGTGCGTTCAAGAGTATGCAACACCTGCCCGGGGGGAGGCGGCACGGGCGAGGATAAACCCCGTCCCCTGTACGAACCGATGTGCCGGTCAGACGTGGGGAAGGGCTTTATGCCCTCCCGCCCAATGCACCCGCCTTGAACGCAACCTTGTATCAGCAGTGCTGAGCCGTTCGTTCCGGGTTGCGACGGAAACGGAAGAAGATACGTGGCGGATTCGGCGGAAGACGGTCAAGGAGGAAAAATACCCGGCCCCTCCCATCGAATGCAGAGGAAGGCCCCATTGCCTCCCGCCGAGCGCCCCCAATATGAGCACAACCCCGCATCGGCGTGTTGGGCGCCGAATTGCGCAGGAATCACTATAGCAACCCATCGAGAAAACACAAGATGTTTTTGGGAAAGGGATGGTGCGCTAAAGGCGGGCTATTTCAAGGTTACCCCAGATCCCGAGCTTGTCCTTGATGACGATCAGAACGCCTTCAAGAGAAGGGATCGTCCGTGCTCTTTCCAGGGCATCCTCGATATGCGACGGGGTTTTGACCAGGTTGCCGACGGCGGTGGCGGCGGCGTCGGCCAGGGCCGCGTCCTTTGCGGCCACGGTGACGGCGTCGGCTTTGCCGAAGCTGAGCGATGGCCCGACCGTTCCCGATGAGGTGCAGATTCCGAGGGGGAAACGGCTCCCTTCGAACCGCAGGCCGATGTTGCCGCTGAAGGGAGAATGAGTGCCCGCATAAATGCCGATGGTGGTTTCTTCTCGAATGTCCAGGTAACAGTCGCCGCCGTTTTCAACGATCACGGAAGGCGAGAAGGGCCTGAGCGACAGGGCGACTTCCTGTGCGATAGCTCCTGCGACGCCCGCCATGGGACCTACGCCGGCATTCCGGGCGGCATGCAGCATGACCTTGACAAGGGGCGGCGCCAGAGGGTCTTCAGGGAGCGGCGTGAGTGATTTCAGGAATGGGGGGTGTTCCGAGATGTATCGCTCCAACTGGCGGCGACAGTTGAGGATCGCCGTGAGGGTTTCCCGTTCGAGGTTTCGTTGCGCCCGGACCCAGAGGTCGGTCTCCCGGTAACGGACCTGAAAACCGACCCAGCCCTTCCGGTCCTGATGCTGAAGCCTGTAAAAGCGACGGGTCTCGTTATAAGGCATGGACGAATCCCGGTTCACGACCTGTTGTTCTTCCATCCCCGGACAGGTCATCCCGTTACCCGCGGGCGCCTCACGGGCTTTTCATCCGGGCGCGGCGGTCCCGGAAGGGAACGGAGGCGTCCGCGGCCAACATCGATCCCCCGGTCCCGCGAGGCAGGTCATTCCCATTCGATGGTGCCGGGAGGTTTGGAAGAAACGTCGTAGACCACCCGGTTCACGCCTTTGACCTCGTTGATGATGCGATTGGAAATCCTTTGAAGCAGTTCGTAGGGCAGTCTCGCCCAGTCCGCGGTCATGGCGTCCACGCTTTCCACCGCGCGCACCGCCACGACCTGGTCGTAGGTGCGTTCGTCCCCCATGACTCCCACCGACCGGATCGGCAGAAGCACCGCGAAAGCCTGCCATACATGGTCGTACCACCCGGAGGCTTCGATTTCTTCGAGGATGATCCGGTCCGCGTCGCGGAGAATCTCGAGACTCTCCGGCGTCACTGCTCCGATGGTTCGAATCGCCAGGCCCGGGCCGGGAAAGGGGTGGCGCATGATGATCCGTTCCGGCAGCCCGAGCTCCCGCCCGAGCATGCGGACTTCGTCCTTGAACAGCTCCCGCAGGGGCTCGATCAGCTTCAGGTTCATCCGTTCGGGCAATCCGCCCACGTTGTGATGGGTCTTGATGGTCGCCGAAGGGCCTTTGAACGACACGCTCTCGATCACATCCGGGTAGAGGGTCCCCTGGGCCAGGTATTTCACGCTTTCCAGGCGGCCGGCTTCCCTCTCGAATAACTCCACGAACAGGTTGCCGATGATCTTGCGCTTCCTTTCGGGGTCGGTGACGTCCTTGAGCCGTTCCAGGAAAAGATCGGAAGCGTCCGCATAAATGAGGTTGATGGAGAAGTGATCGCGAAAGACCCGCTGGACGCTTTCCGCTTCGCCTTTTCGAAGAAGCCCGTTGTTGACGAAAATGCAGTGAAGCCTGGAGCCTATGGCATTGTGCAGGAGCACCGCGACCACGGAAGAATCCACCCCTCCGCTCAGCGCGCAGATTACCTGGTCGTCGCCGACCTGCTCGCGGATGGAGGCCACCGCGGATTCCACGAACGATTTCATCGTCCACGTGGCCCGGCAGCGGCAGGTGCGAAACAGGAAGTTATCAAGGATGTCCTTGCCGCAAGGCGTGTGAACGACTTCGGGGTGGAACTGCACGCCGTAGAGGCGCCGTTCGGAATTTCCCATGGCGGCGGCGGGGGAATTGTCGCTGCGGGCCAGAATGGAGAAACCGGCGGGCAGCTCGAGGATACGGTCGCCATGGCTCATCCACACGCGCACCCCATCGCGCTCGATGTCGCGAAAGAGCTCATCCGGCACATCGATGTCGATGGTCGCCGGACCGTATTCCCTGCGGTCCGCTCTTTCCACGGAACCACCGAGCTGCCGAGCCATCAACTGCATGCCGTAGCAGATTCCAAGAACGGGAACCCCCAACTCGAAGATCGCCGGATCCGAAAAAGGGGCGCCCTGATCGTGTACGCTGGACGGACCGCCGGACAGAATGATTCCCTTGGGCCTGAAAGCCTTGATCGACCCCATGTCCATGTTGAAAGGATGAATTTCGCAGTAGACATGGCTTTCCCGCACACGCCTGGCGATGAGCTGAGTGTACTGGGACCCGAAATCGAGTATCAGAATCCGTTCTTCGTGAAGATAATCGTACGTCATCCTGCATCCTTGACCAAGGGGAGCCGGCGGTTCGCCCGGTTCCGGAGAGTCTGCCTCCGGCCGGCAGGAGTCGCCGGGGCCCCCGCCGCATCGCCCCGGGCACCCGCGGCTCTGACGCCCGCGCCTTCCGGGCCGCCCGCGCCGATGGAACCCATGACGCACCTGCGGGTTTCGACGACCGGACCGACGGGCAACGACGGCTTTCGGCAGGCCCTACTTGAGGTCGACCTGGTAGTTGGGAGCTTCCTTGGTGATGATGACATCGTGAACGTGGCTTTCCCTAAGACCGGCGCTGGTGATCCTCATCATCCGGGCCCTGGTCCTGAGATCCTCGAGGGTGCCGCATCCCAGATAGCCCATTCCGGCCCTCAATCCGCCGATCAGTTGGTGAATGACGTCGGTGATGGGGCCCCGGTAAGGGACTTTCCCCTCGATTCCTTCCGGGACCAGTTTCTTCGGTTCGAAGACCTCGTCCTGGAAGTAACGGTCCTTGCTGCCTTCCTTCATCGCACCGAGAGAGCCCATCCCACGGTACACCTTGTAGCTTCGGCCCTGGTACAGAATGGTCTCTCCCGGACTCTCGTCCGTTCCGGCAAACAGGCTTCCGATCATCACGCACTCGGCTCCGGACGCAACCGCCTTCACGATGTCGCCGCTGTATTTTATCCCGCCGTCCGCGATCAGGGGAACGCCATGCTCCTTGCACACCCTGTTACATTCCATGATGGCCGTGACCTGCGGCACACCGACACCGGCCACGATACGCGTGGTGCAGATGGAGCCGGGTCCCACGCCGACCTTGACCGCATCGGCCCCCGCCTTGATCAGGGCTTCGGCTCCCGATGCGGTGGCCACGTTGCCCGCGATGATCTGGACAGCGGGGAATTCGGTCTTGATCAGTTTCACCGCTTTGAGCACGTTTTGCGAATGGCCATGGGCGCTGTCCACCGCAAGCACGTCGACTCCCACGTTGCAAAGTGCCGCGGCCCTTGCCAGGGTGTCCTTGCCGACCCCGAGGGCCGCGCCCACCCGCAGGCGTCCGAGTTGATCCTTACAGGAATTCGGGTACTTCTTGATTTTCATGATGTCCTTGATGGTGATCAGTCCCTTCAGCCGGCCGGAATCGTCCACCACGAGGAGCTTCTCGATTCTCCTTTTCTGGAGGAGTTTCTTGGAGTCTTCCAGCGATATTCCCACGGGGGCGGTCACCAGGTCGTCCTTGGTCATGACTTCCGAAACCTTTATGCTTTCGTCGGTCTCGAAGCGGAGGTCCCGGTTGGTGATGATGCCCACCAGTCGCTCGCCTTTGACCACCGGCACGCCCGAGATGCGGTACCGGGACATCAGGTCGAGGACTTCCCCGATTTTCTGATCGGGGTCCACGGTCACCGGGTCGAGGATCATGCCGCTTTCCGACTTCTTGACCTTGTTCACTTCCTGGGCCTGCTGTTCGACGCTCATGTTCCTGTGGATGATGCCGATTCCCCCTTCGCGGGCAATACTTATGGCCGTGTCCGACTCGGTGACGGTATCCATGGCGGCACTGACCAGCGGGATGTTCATGCGGATTTCACGGGTGAGCCGGGTTGAAACGTTGGTTTCCACCGGCAACACCTCGGAGTAGTCCGGAAGCAGGGTAATATCATCAAAAGTCAGCGCTTCAGGGATACCGGGCTGATGGTTCTGCATGGGTGTTCTCCATCGTGATCGGGGTTTGACGGTTTTTGTTTCTGAGGCTTTACTCTTTTTGCGGTCGCCATGTCAAGGGGCTGACCAGGGTCGAACGGATCCCGCAGCTCTTTTCAACCAGGTCGAGCAGGAGGCCTTCCAGGAGACCCGCGTCGGCCGCCGTGAGCGTGTCGACGTTGAATCCCCGGACGATTTCGCCGACGATGACGGCTCCTCCCAGGATAATGTCCTCGCGGCCCTTTTCGAGCCCGCGGATTCCGACGCGCTGCGCCAGCGTGGAAGAGGCGAGCGAGGCGATCATCTCCGAGATCCAGGCATAGGATAAAGCGAGCCCGTTCACCCTGAACGGTTCGTAGGGCTCCATGCGCAGATACATAGCGGCGAGAGTGGTGACCGTACCCGCCGTTCCGGCCAGCAGAAAAGGCCGATCGGGCCTTGTTGCCGCCAGGTGAGGCGCGACGGCCGATATCACCGGGGCGATGCTCCCGGCTGCGGCTGCCGCCGCGGCCGCAAGGGACGAAGCGGAAGGCGGGTCGCAGGCGAGGAAACGCTCGGTGAGCGTCGCTGCTCCGACGAACACGCTCGTTACGAAAAGAGGGGCGTCGGGGTGAACGGAATCCAGGAGAAGAAACTCCGTGCTGCTGCCGCCAAGGTCGAACAGAAGGGTCAGGCCCGCGCGCGAAGGCAGGGCGCTCAGGGTTCCCTTGGCGGAAAGCAGCGCTTCGAAATCCTCCGAGAGCACGGCGGGAGATAGGCCCGTCCGGCGCCGCACCTGATCGAGAAAATCACTCTGGTTCCTTGCCCTGCGCACCACTCCGGTAGCGCCGCAGGAGACGGATTCAACCTCGTACCGATGCATGAGCCGCACGTATTCTTCCATGGCGGCCAGGGTCTCATGCATTCCTTTCTTCCCGAGGCGGTCTTGCGTGCCGAAGTCCTCCGCCAGCCGCGTGATTCTTCGCTCCACGCGCAGCGGAACGATCTCCAGGTTGTCCCTCCGGGCGATCAGGAGCCGGACCGTATGGGAACCGAGGTCGATGGAAGCGAAACAACCGCCGTGCGACACCCCGCTCAAGACGCGGTTCCTTTCTTGTCTTGACACATTGTCCGGCATGCCTTTATCTTCAAAAGGGAGAGTGTCTTCATGAAAAGATCGTGGCAAGTCATTCTCCGGTTCCCTCGACAGCATTGATGGTCAAAGCGATTTTTTCGCAAGAATCACGGGGGCTTCGCATGCCCCGGGGAACTGCCGGGTAACTCTTACACAGAAAGGGTTGCGCATGATTCTGGAAATCAATCCAAAGCATCCTGAACCCAGGAAGATCCAGAAAATCGTCGAAGTGCTTGCAAACGGGGGGATCATAGCCTATCCCACGGACACGTACTACGGGATAGGCTGCGATCTTTTCAACAAGGCGTCCATCGAGAGGATCTATCTCATGAAACGCCGTTCTCCGCAGCAGCCCTTCAGCTTCATCTGCAACGACCTGAAAAACATCAGCGAATACGCCCAAGTGACCAATTACGCGTACAAGACCATGAAACGGCTCTTGCCGGGTCCCTACACCTTCGTTCTGGAAGGGTCTCGTTTGGTGCCCAAGATCATGCTTACAAAACGACAGACGGTCGGTATTCGGGTTCCGGACAATCCGATTTGTCTTGCCATCGTTCAAGAATTGGGACATCCCATCATCAGTACCAGCGCAACCAATCCTGAAACAAACCAGATACTCGCTTCCCCCCAGGAAATCAAGGAAATACTGGGACACACGCTCGACCTGATCGTGGACGGAGGGAACGTCTCGGGCAAACCCTCGAGCGTCATCTCGCTCATCGACGACAGCCCGGAAGTCCTGCGCGTCGGCAATGGGGACGTCAGCGTCTTCCAGGTGTGATCGCCAGCACCGGACCCACGGGCGAACCCCCGTTCCCTGCCTGCCGGCAGTCGGCGTTCGTCCCGTGAAGCCGATCCGTGATGGAAGCCTCGGCGTCACGGCGCCGTTCCAAATGTTTCGGAAAACGAAAACCCCGCCGGGAGGCGGGGTTTTCGTTTTCCGAAACAGAACATTCCCAGTGAACGATGAATGGGATGGTTCGTCCGGAGCGTGCAGGCGTTCGGGCCGCCCACTCGGGGCGTCCCGCCCCTTTCGGGAAGGCCGACGCAGAGCGGCCTGCCCGTCACTGAGCGAACGGCGCCTGGTAGCGCAGGGACGCTCCCGGCTCCTCGAGCAATGTGCTCAGCTTTTCGCTCGCGTCGCTGCCCAGGAGCAAGTCCAACAGGGACATCCTCTTTTTCTTCGCATACACGATATCGGCTTCCCCTTTGACATGACCCAGGGCAACCGCGGCATCGACGGCATCCTCGAAGTTGCCCAGCTCATCGACCAGGCCGAGCTCCTTGGCCGTCTGCCCCAGGATGATCCGACCGTCCGCGATTTCCCGTATCTTTTCCTCCGGCATCTTGCGCCCCGCGGCGACGTCCCTGATGAACTGGCGATGCGCCTCATCCATGGACGCCTGCATGATTCCCTTCTCCTCGGGGGTCATCTCCCGCCCCGGATTGCCGATGTCCTTGTAGCGCCCGGCCTTGATCGTGACCATCTCGTAGCCGATCTTCCCGAACAGGTCGCGAAGAATCGGAAGGTACATGATCACGCCGATGCTGCCGGTGATGGTCCCGGGGCTGGCAACGATGCGGTTTGCCGCGGAGGCGATGTAGTAGCCGCCCGACGCCGCGATTCCACCAAGCGAGGCCACTACCGGCTTGTGTTTTATGGTGCGCTTGAGCTCCCGGTAGATCTCCTGGGACGGTCCCACCCCACCGCCGGGTGAATCGATCCTCACAAGTATGGCCCTGATGGACTGATCCTTCCGGAACTCCTTGATCGATTTGAGGATTTCCGAAGCATTGCTGATGGTCCCCTTGATCTCGACCACGCCGATTCGGTTCGAACCCTTGAAAAAATCACTGTCGGAGCCGAGCAGCCAGACGATGAACCCACAGAAGACAAAAAAGGAAATGACGATAAACCAGAGCGTGCGCCGTTTCATATGCCTCTTCTCATGTCCCCCGGTTCCGGTTGTCCAGTGGAGACCGGGAAATGGCGAGGAATTGCAGGCGAGCCGGGGAACGGCGTCCCCCGGATTCGCACCGGAAAGACAAATGCCCCGCCTCACTCGGCGGGGGTATTGGAACTGACCTATACTATCGGCAGTATCGATCGAATACTGAAAATCCCCGGCGGCCGTCACTTCCGCGGGAGAAACGGCCGGTGCCTCGCTCCAAGTCCGGACCGGAAAAGCAAACACCCGGCATCATGCGAGTGCGTGAGCCGGGTGCGAAATGCGTTGCGGCGGGAACCGATCGAGGTTCCGCTAGGACTTGTCGTTCGGAGTCGGGTTGTTGGCTCGAGCCGCCTCCAGCTCTTCCTTCAACAGCTCGCCAAGGTTAGAGGTGGCCGCCTTGGCACTGTTCATGTAGTCGTCGTAATTGGAACGCTCTTCCTGTTCCTCGACCTTCTTGATGGAAAGGCCGATCTTGCGGTCCTTGGGCGAAATATTGATCACCTTGGCTGTGATCCTTTCCGCGGTCTTGTACTGGCCCACGGGAGACTTGATCTTTTCCTTGCTGATCTCGGAAACGTGCACCAGGCCCTCGATGCCCTCTTCAAGCTCCACGAACAGCCCGAAATCGGTCACGTTGGTGATCGGCCCGGAAATCACGCTGCCCAGGGGATAGCGCTCCGGAATGCTCTCCCAGGGATCGGGCTCCAGTTGCTTGATGCCCAGCGAAAAGCGCTCGTTGTCCTTGTCGATGTTCAGCACGATCGCCTGGACCTCCTGGTTCTTCCTGAACACCTCGGACGGATGTTTCACACGCTTGGTCCAGGAAATGTCGGAAATGTGAACCAAGCCGTCGATCCCTTCATCGATCCCGATGAATACGCCGAAGTCGGTGATGTTCTTGATCTTGCCGGCAATGGTCGTGCCCACCGGATACTTCTGAGCGATGATGTCCCACGGGTTGGGTTCGAGCTGTTTCATCCCGAGAGAAATGCGCTTGTTTTCCGGATTGATGCTGAGCACCACGGCTTCCACTTCGTCCCCCACATTGAGCACCTTGGACGGGTGGCGAACCTTTTTCGTCCAGGACATTTCGGAGACGTGGATCAACCCCTCGACCCCTTCTTCGATTTCGACGAAGGCGCCGTAATCGGTCAGGCTGACCACGCGCCCGTTGACACGCGTGCCGATGGGGTACTTGCTCTCCGCACGGGTCCAGGGATCGGCCACCAACTGCTTGAGGCCGAGGGAGACCCGCTCGTGATCGCGGTCGAAGCTGAGCACCATGACCTTGATCCTGTCCCCGATCTGGAACAGCTCGGAAGGATGTCCCACGCGGCCCCAGCTCATATCCGTGATGTGAAGCAGGCCGTCGATTCCGCCCAGATCCACGAACACGCCGTAATCGGTGATGTTCTTGACGATTCCTTCCACGACCTTCCCGTCTTCGAGGTTGGCAAGCGTCTGCGACTTCATCTGCTCGCGCTCTTTCTCGAGAAGGGCCCGGCGGGAGAGAACCACGTTGCGCCGCTTCTTGTTATATTTGAGGACCTTGAACGGGAATGTCTGACCGATGAGGAATTCAAGGTTGCGGACCGGTCTCAGGTCCACCTGGGAACCGGGCAGGAAGGCCTGTACCCCGATGTCGACCGCCAGGCCGCCCTTCACCTTGGACACCACCTTGCCTTCGATGATGCCGTCCTCGTTGTAAATTCTGCTGATATCGTCCCAGACCTTGATCTTGGCCGCCTTCTCCTTGGAAAGGTGGATGGTGCCGTCCTCATCGTCGTGGAACTCGAGCAGAACATCGACATCGTCGCCGATGGCAGCCTGTACCACTCCCTTTTCGTCCTTGAATTCGTGGACGGAAATCTGTCCTTCGGACTTGTAACCGATATCGACCATGACGTAGTCATCGCTGATCTGCACAATGCGCCCGCGTATGACCTCGCCCTCCTGGATATTCCGGAAGCTCTGTTCGTAAAGATCCTTCATGGAATCCATGTCTTCGATTTCACCCTCAATATTGGAATCGTCCGCCATCGAGGTGTCCGCGCCAAGCTCGGTCAAGTCCTGTCCAGTCACTTCGTCTTTGTCAACCATTGAATTCATTACCCCCTTAGACATATTTGGCACGAGGCCACTTCCAATCAACTAGTCTAGCAAAAAATAACAATTTTGCAATCTTAATTTTTGTGAGAAATAGTACAATGGCTAGCCGCGCGACTTTTCGCGTGCCAAGTCCATCAGACGGCTCACCACCTCGGAAATATCCAGGTCGGAGGTGTCCAGAATAACCGCTCCGTCGGCCGGGCGCAACGGCGCCAGGCAGCGGGTGCTGTCGGCTTCGTCCCGTTCGCGGATTTGCCGTTCGAGCACCTCATAGTCGACCCGGATGCCCTTCGCGAGGTATTCCGCATGCCTTCTTCCGGCCCTGGCAGCAGGATCGGCGGTCAGAAACACTTTGACCCCGGCGTATGGAAACACGACCGTGGCGGTATCACGTCCTTCCGCAACCACCTTTCCCGCTTCGGCGAGCTTTCTCTGCCATTCGGTCAGAAACGTCCGGACGGCACGCATTTGAGAAATCCGGGACGCGTACGCGGCCATTTCGGGATTGCGCAACTCGCCTTCCAGTGCTTTTCCACCGCAATGGATCAGGAGCGAACCGCCGCGGGTGGAAAACTCCAACGGCAGCTCGGGCAGGGCCCGCGCAACGTGCGCCTCCGCCTCCAGGTCGACGCCCTCCCGCTGCAGTGCCCAGGCCAATGCCCGGTACATCGCGCCTGAATCGAGGTAGGTGTATCCCAATTCCTTTGCGAGCAGCCTGCTCACGGTGCTCTTGCCGGCTCCCGCGGGGCCGTCGATGGCAATGATCGTCGCGTTGTTCAAAGAGATGCCCTAAACTGAACCAGCGTGTCGCTCAACGTTCTGATGAAGCGCTCATTTTCCTCGGGAAGACCCGCATTGATTCGAATATGATTATCCATGCCGTAGGAACTCATGCCGCGGACGATCACGCCCTGCCGCAGCATCGCCTCGTAGAACCACTTGGCGGGTCCCGGGACCTCGATGAGGAAAAAATTGGCCTCCGACGGAAGATAGTTCAACCGCAGCCGTTCCACTTCCCGGTAGAGATATTGCAAGCCGTCCCAGATCACCTTCTGGGTCCTGTGCAGGAAATCCTCATCGTCCAGTGCCGCCAATGCGGCGATTTGCGCCAGAGTTCCGGTGTTGAAGGGCTGCCGCACGCGGTGCAGATAATCGGCAAGGCAAGGGTTCATCGCTCCGAAACCGATGCGCAGGCCGGCCAGTCCGTATGCCTTGGAAAAGGTTCTCAAAACCATGACGAACGGCCCCTGCCGGTCGATGTAGTCAAAACCGTTCGGGGTATCGGGGTCCCGGGCGAATTCGATGTAAGCTTCGTCGAGGACGACGACGATTTCGGGAGGGATGCGGTCCAGAAAGACGTCGAAATCCCGTTTCGAAATGAGAGTACCGGTCGGATTGTTGGGATTGTTGACAAATATCATCTTCGTCCGCGGCGTGACGGCTCCGGCGGTTTTATCGAGGTCAATGGCGAAGCGCTTCAACGGAATGTGGATCGCCTTGCCTCCCATGGTCTGGACTGCGAGCTTGTAGACCAGAAAGGAAGGGGCGGGCATGATGACTTCGTCGTCGGGAACCAGGAAAGCCCGAATAGCGAGCTCGATGATCTCGTTGGACCCGTTTCCGAGGACGATGCCGTCGAACGGGAGCGCATATTTTTCACTCAGCCGCTTCCTGAGGTAGTACCCGCTTCCGTCGGGATAGCGATGCAGTCGGGACAGGGCTCCCGTAACGGCTTGCATCGCTTTCGGGGATGGACCGAGAGGGTTCTCGTTACTGGCCAGCTTGATGGAATCGGTGATCCCGTACTCGCGTTCCAGCTCTTCGATCGGTTTGCCCGGCGGGTATGGAACCAGCGAAGCGATATGTTCGGGTACAGAAGGCTTCATTTTGTTCGGTTGCCGCGTGGCCGGTCCGTCCGGGGGCCACGGTCCTCTTTCCTTCATTTTGTTCGGCCCTTATAATGGAAAGATATCGCAAAAGCAACTGCTTTTCCAGGCGAGACGGGGTTTTCCTTTTGAGCTTGTCTTGGACGGGTGGGTATAATACTATTCCAAGGATATGTCCCGGCATGCATGCGGCGATACGCGAGGGCTTCGCGTCACCGGGGCCTCGAATCATCACGAACTCAAGGATAGTTGTTGATGCCAAAATCCAAGAAAAGCAAACGAGGCGGAGTCAACCCGGATCGCGGCGGTCCGCACGAGGCGGAAGAAGAATCCCGCTCCAGCTCCACTTTCCCGGCGGAGAGACCGCAGGCCGTTTCGTTTGACCCGTTCCGCATTTACCTCGACGAGATCAAGCGATACCCTCTTCTCAGCAGGGAGGAGGAAACGGATCTGGCCATCCGGTACCGTGAGAAAGGCGATATTGAAGCCGGCTACAAGCTGATCACCGCCAACCTGAGACTGGTTGTAAAGATAGCCATGGATTTTCAGCGGTACTGGATGCAGAACCTCATGGATTTGATCCAGGAGGGAAACGTCGGCCTGATGCAGGCCGTCAAGAAATTCGACCCGTACCGAGGATATAAGTTCTCCTACTACGCGTCGTTCTGGATCAAGGCCTATATCATCAAGTTCATCATGGACAACTGGAAGCTTGTCAAGATCGGTACCACCCAGGCGCAGCGCAAGCTGTTCTTCAACCTGCGCAAGGAGAAGGAACGGTTGGAAGCGCAGGGAATCGAAGCTTCGCCGAAGCTCCTCAGTCACCGGCTGGACGTCAAGGAATCCGAAATCATCGAGATGGATCAACGGCTGAACAGCTGGGAGATCTCTTTGGACAGCCCGCTCAAGGAGGATTCCGAAGACACGCACAAGTCTTTCCTCCCCTCCGACGATCTTCCCGTCGACGACCAGATCGCGGACCGGGAAGCGAAGGCTATCCTGCATGACAAGCTCCTGCTCTTTCGGGAACAGCTGAAAGGCAAGGAGGCGGTCATTTTCGACAAACGGTTGTTGACCGAAGAGCCCATGACCCTGCAGGAGATAGGGGACCGTTTCGGAATCAGCCGCGAACGAGTCCGGCAGATTGAAAGTCGTTTGAAGAAGAAGCTCAAGGCATACCTGGAAGAAGAAATCGAGGACATCGATCTGCTTCAGGAGAGCATGGTCGAGGTCTGAAATCGCTTTGAAACGTTTTCCCGCAAAGAAGCACGAAAGGCAGGGGCTTTCGGGAGCGAGGTCCGGAGCCCGGAAAGGGAAGCTGCCGGCGGCGTTGCGCCCCGGGCGGGAAGACCGGCCGAGCCTGCTTCCCGTGGCTGAGCGCCTGTACGGGGAATCGTTGCGGGCGCTCGCTTCCGCCTCCGCATGCATGTCCTTCCGCCTGGATCGATCGAGGTCCCTGTCAGGACCCGGAGCCATTTTCCCCACGCCACCCGGAATCATGATCGACGCCGCTTCGAACGGGCGTTCTACCCGGTTGTCCCGACGAGCCGCCAGGGGATGCACAGGAGGCCAGATATGGCAGAAGCATTCGATCTCGCAAAAATGCTCGAAGAAATCATGGACGACGAGAAGATCAGCGTCTCCAAGAACAGAAGGATCTCTCAGGACGAGATCAAGAAGATGCTCCTCGAAAGGCGCAAGCATCTTGCCGGGCAAAGCCGGCGGAGCGCTCGACTTCCCCTGGGCGAAGCCCTGGAACGGGAGGGCCTGATTACCGGGGAACAACTGAACGCGGCGCTGAAGATTCAGTCGCAGGAAGGCGGCAGGATCGGTTCCATCCTCGTTGAGATGGGCGCGCTCAAAGAAGAGGACCTTCTCATTTGTCTGGGAAAGCATCATGGCCTGCAGAGCACCAGCCTCCTCGACCTGGAGATCAGTGAAGACCTGATGAGCCTGTTGCCGTCACGAGTCGTTCTCAAGCACCGCGTTCTCCCGATCAGGATGGAGGGACGAACGCTGGACCTGGCCATCGAGAATCCCAATGAACTGACGGCCGTTCACGAGGTCGAGTTTCTCACGGGAAAGCGCGTGCGCCCGGTGGTGATCCCTTCCTACCAGATGGAGCTGGCGATCAAGTACGTGGAGGAAAAGGGCGGAACCTACTTTTCGGGTTCGGAAATCCAGAGCAGCCTCAAAGGAACCACGATTCGAACCCTGCTGGAGCAACTCGTTTCGACCAACGCCACGGATTTGCTGGTGACGGCCGGCGTCCCGCCGACGCTTCGAACGAACACCAGCCTGCGGAGGACCACCTTCCCTCCACTCACGGCCGACCAGTGCGTCGCCTATGCGAAGGCCCTCATGGCCGAGCGCCAGTGGGAAGATTTTCTGAATCGACGAGAGCTCGACTTTGCCCTGGACTACGACAATCTGGGCAGGTTCCGAGTGAATGCATACCGCCAGAAGAACACCGTTTCCATTGCCGTGCGGCGTGTCATGCACGGGAGTCTGGGATGGGATGTGCTGGGAATTCCGACCTGGCTCGAAGAATTCGTCATGAAGCCGCAGGGCCTGATCATCGTGACGGCTCCCACGGGGCATGGGAAAACCACCACACTCGCCGCGCTGATCGATGTGATCAACCGGAGAAGACGCTGCAATATCATCACGCTTGAAGACCCAATCGAATACTTGCACAGGCCGGCCAAGAGCAACATCAACCAGCGGGAGATCGGAACCGATACGGCCTCGTTTTCCGAGGGCTTGAGAAGAATCTTCCGGCAAAACCCGGACATCATCATGATCGGCGAGGTGCGTGATCAGGAGACTTTTGAAATAGCGGCACGCGCCGCCTCAACGGGCCATCTCGTGTTAACTTCCACGCATGCGCCCAACGCCACCGCCGCCATCGACAATATGGTCAACTGCCTGCCTCAGCATCGCCAGGCAGAAGTCAGACTGCAGCTGTCCGAAGCCTTGCTGGCCGTGTTCGCCCAGCGCCTCATCCCTTCCAGGGACGGTTCGAGGGTGTATCTCGCCTACGAAAAGCTCATCAACAGCTACCGAATGAGGAACTTCATCCGCGACAACCGCGTGCATCAAATCCGGGCGCAGATTCAGCAGGAATCCGATGACTTTGCCTCTATCGATTTCTGCCTGGCGCGCTTGTTCAAGGAAGAGAAAATCACCATTGAGGACGTCTCGGCTTATGCCGACAGCGCAGACTTTGTCGTCGCCACCGCCGGCAAGATGAGCTGAACGACGGTCACGGGATCCGAGACCACGTCGGACAGTCCTCCGACTTGCGGACCCCCGCTCCTGCCATCATTCGACTTTACAGGGGCGCAGCCAGCCTGAAGAGCCTTTTCGGGCAGCGTCCTGGAATCGACGACCCGGTTCCTCAAGCGATGCGTGACGTCCGTCCGTTCCTCAACACCGGAACCATCGAGCCCGTGGGCGCCTCACACCCCTGCGCCATGGATCGTCCCCGGCTTGCCGTTTTCTCCCCCTGCGCATCTCGAAATCCCTGCAATCCGCCAATGGAACACAGAGCCCTCCCTCATACCGAACTACGTTCAGGATCATACAACACCTGCCCAGCGGGAGACTGCGTGGGCGGGGATAAACCCTGCCCGTTGCTACGGACCGATGTGCCGACCAGACGAAGGAGAAGACTTTATGCGCGCCCGCCCGACGCACCCATCTTGAACGCAACTGCCCATGGCGCCGGCGTCACCCGCGAAGCAGGCGAACAGAGTCACCCGGGAGTCTATTTTTTCCAGGGAGTTGGTATCAAATAACTTTGATGAATTGCATATCGATTTTCGCAACGGAACGAGTCTGACGGATAGCCGTTGGAAAAGGAAAAGGCGTGAGGTCTTTAATAATTTGCTTGAGATGGGGGAACGGTTATGACAGAATTGCCTACGCCTTTCGGCGTATTCTCAAGAAAAAACGCATAGTCGTGATGAGGAAATAAGCACCGGTTCGGTGGCGGGGGGATACCTCCGGGTTCGCGGCGGCCTGTTTTCGGACCGAGCAGGTCCGGCAGAGCCGACATGTGTTCGCCTCAGGGAACACCAAGTCGCCCGTTCCGGCATGCAGGGCGTTCTCGGCCCATAATGGGAGAGTTGAACGGATGCCGGTCATCAGGGACAAGAACCAGGACTACGACAAACCGATCAAGATCGGCGAGGGCACGTTCTGGGTGGGTCATTTCGATCCCGTTGCCGGGTGGCTGTCGAGCCCGTATCTCATCATCGACAACGGCGACGCGGTGCTGATCGATGCGGGGAGCAGGGACGACTTTGCAGCGGTGATCATGAAGACCGTGCAGGCCGGGATCGTCCCTTCTTCCATCGTCGCCCTGATCTATCAGAATTACGATCCCAGGCTTTGGGGAAGTCTTCACCACCTGGAAAACCTGATTGCGCGAAGCGACCTCAGGATTATATCGGATCGGGCCAATCTTCAATTCATGCAACGTCATTCGGGGGAAGCCGCCCTGATGTCCGTGGACGAGATCGATCATCGTCTGGAGCTTCCATCGGGCAGGTGCCTGGAATTCATCAAGATACCGTTCGCCCATTCGGCGGGGAGCTTCACGACGTTCGACCGGAATACGGGCATTCTCTTCACGGGAGATCTGTTCAGCAGTTATATTTCCGATTGGAGCCTGCGGCTCGCACTGGAGCCGAAATGCAGAACGTGCGGGGGAATCGGCATTTGTACCGACCGGCACTGTCAAATCCAGGACATACTGAGGTTTCATCAGGACATGATGTCTTCGGAACGGGCTCTGAGACTCGCCCTCGACAGAATCGCCGCCTTGCCTTTCAGAACCATCGCTCCCCAGCACGGAAGCATCGTTTGCGGGTCGGAAGACATCGTGGCGCTCTGTGATTTGCTGGCATCTCTCAAAGGAGTGGGCATAGACGCAATCACGGGCGACAGGTCGTTTTACGAGCTCGGCGACACCAGTCCCATCAGGGACCGGCTGCATCCGCGGGGCAGTGGGACCGTCCGCCGGTGAGTGCCTTTTGAGTTGACTCGCCGGAAGACTTGGGGTGTATGGTGGCAGGAAATGACCGAGCGACCCTTTGATCCGATCAGAGACTGCATTGCGGAATACATGCGGTCCGATTGCCCTCCGGACCCTCACTCTTCAAAGCTGCTAAAAACCCTGCTTGAGTATTGGGCTCTGGAGAGGGACTACGAGCTGAAGAACGATCTCCTCAATTCGATGGTGCTCAAACACGTTGCACTCATCAGGAACCTGGTCGACCTGAACCGGTTGAAGAACAGGTTTCTTGGAATCGCGGCACACGATCTCAGGAATCCGCTCATCTCGATCCGCGGGTTGAGTCAGATCATTCTTTCCGAAGCGACGGGTCCCTTGACGTCCGAGCAGCGGGAGTACCTCGGAATCGTCCACTCGGTGAGCGACGGCATGTTGAACCTGGTGAACAACCTCCTCGACGTCTCCGTGATCGAGAGTGGAGGCCTGGACCTCCAGAAAGAATGGGGTTCGTTCAACGCATTGATCGAAGAACGGATCCGGCTCCACAAGGTGTTGGCGATCGAGAAGGGAATCCGGTTGCATGCAACGCTCGCTGAGCTTGAGCGGCAGTATTTCGATGCGGGCAAGATTGCACAGGTGGTCGACAACCTTCTGGGTAACGCCATAAAGTTTTCTCCCCGCGATTCGAACGTGTTCATTGGCTTGGATAAGAGCGACCATTGGATCACGGTGTCGATCCGGGATGAAGGTCCTGGGATTCCGGAAGAAGATCAAACAAGGATCTTCGGGGAATTTCAATTCTCGACCCCGGTGGCGACCGGCGGAGAAAAGAGCACGGGGCTGGGCCTGGCCATTGCGAAGAGAATCGTTGAGGCGCATGACGGAGCCATGGGAGTTCACAGCCGTCCGGGGCAGGGAGCCCTGTTTCATTTCACCATACCAGCAGGATGCGACGATGACGGGACCACAACGGCCCAGAGTGCTGATCGCCGATGATGAAAAGCACTGCAGGACACTGCTCAGGGCGATTCTGGCATCGATGAAGTGCGAAGTCGTGGCGGAAGCGAAAAACGGGGAGGAGGCCGTGGAGCTGTATCGTGAGCACCGGCCTCATCTCATGCTGCTGGACATCAACATGCCCGTCAAGACCGGGGATGTGGTGTTGCAGGAGCTGATGAGGGAGTTCCCGGACGCTTTCATCATCATGCTGACTTCGGTGGCGGATCTGGAAAGCATCGAAAGATGCCTCGCCCACGGAGCGGTCAACTACATTCTCAAAGACAATCCAATAGACGAGATAAAGCTCATCATCAGGGACAGTTGGCAGCTTGCGGTGCAACAGCGGGCCGGGGAATCGAGGCGAGGGGATCCGGCCCGGAGCTGAACGGCGCTCACCTCCCGCCGGACAGGGGTTGCATAATCTTGAACGCGCCTCTGTATGAGAAGGATGGACATGGCCGGTAATCCCTCATTCATCAAAATGCTCGTTTCCAAGGGCATCGTCAACGAAGATTCGATCAAGGTTCTCCAGGAGAAATACCGCGACAACGCTTTCAACATCCTGACCCACCTGGCGCGTGCCGGGGTATGCCAGAAGGCCACCCTGGGAAGATACTGGGCTGATTCTCTCGGCCTGTCCTACGTGCAATTGCGGTCCACTCTGTTCCAGCGCAACATCGTCCAATTGTTGCCGGAATCCTTTGCGAGAAAGCACCGCATCATTCTCGTCTACCAGTTCGGGGATGCCGTCACGGCGGCGCTCTCCAATCCCAAAGACGAACTGGTCGTCAAACAGGCCGAGGAAATCGCCGGCAGGCTGATCAGCCCCGTCTTCTCCTTTTCGGAGGAGATCGAAGAGGCGATCGAAGTCGAGTATCGATCGGTGGATCAGCTCAGGGATCTCTCCCGCAAGATCGTCACGGACACGATCCGCATCGAGGACATCACCGAGCTCACCAAAGATCAGCTCAACAAGGTCGCGGGAACCCAGGCGGTGGTGGAGTTCGTTCACGGGCTGCTGATCCTGGCCGTTCGCGAGGGTGCGAGCGACGTGCACATCGAACCGGGCGAGGAAAAGGTGAGGGTGCGCTTTCGAATCGACGGCGTGCTCGAGGAGCGCAGCCGGTTGGAAAAGACCCTGCTGGCACCTGTCGTCTCTCGCTTGAAGATCCTTTCCGGCCTCGACATCACGGAACGCCGCCGCCCCCAGGACGGGGCCATTACGCTCAAGCTTCCCAATCGGTCCGTGGATTTTCGAATTTCGAGCGTTCCGACGATTTATGGCGAGAAAGTGGTGCTTCGCATCCTGGGACAGTCCATCACCCAGGATGTTCCGGACCTGCCTCAGCTGAGTTTTTCAAAGTCCAACCTGGAATTCGTCAAGAAAATCCTCGAAGCCCCTCACGGCATTTTCCTGGTGACGGGCCCGACCGGGTCCGGGAAATCCACTTCCTTGTTTGCGATGTTGAAGTACCTCAACAAACCGGGGATCAACATTGTCACGATCGAGGATCCGGTCGAATACAAACTGGAAGGAATCACGCAGGTGCAAGTGAATTCTGCGGTGGAACTGGAGTTCTCTTCAGCCCTCCGGTCCTTTCTGCGCCAGGACCCGGACGTTATCCTGGTGGGCGAAATCCGCGACGTCGAGACGGCCCGGATCGCATGCCAGGCCGCGCTGACGGGCCATCTCGTCCTGGCCACCCTGCACACCAACAACTCGGTCCAGGCCGTCACCCGGTTGATTGACATGGGGGTCAAGCCGTTCCTGGTTGCGCCTTCCCTCCTGGGAGTTCTGTCGCAACGGCTGGTTCGAAAGATATGCGACCACTGCAAGGAAAGATATTCCACCGCCGCCGACAGCATCAAAGACCTTTTCATCTGGGAAGGGCGGGAAGTGAGTTTCTATCGGGGGAAAGGCTGTCCTCAGTGCAATCACACGGGGTACCAGGGAAGAATCGCCATCCAGGAGACGCTCCACGTGGACGACGTGATCCGCACGATGATTTCCCGGGGGGATTCCGTATCCGATATCAAACGCATGGCCCGCAGGGCGGGTTTTCAGAGCATGCGCTATGACGGCATCAAGAAGGTGCTGCGCGGCCTGACCACCCTGGAAGAACTGAACCGGGTGACCATCGCCGATGAAGATTCCGTGCAGTCTTCCGTCGGTTCCTGACGGGCTCCGCCGCGGCGGGCGGCATCCCGGAGCCGCCCCGTTCCCGGCAGAAGACCGCCCGGCCTATTTCCTCGCGGCGATCAACCGGTAGAGATCGAGATACTCGCCGGCGGAGCGGGTCCAGGAAAAATCCTGGGACATTCCCCTGCGCTGCATCGCCGTCCACCTCTCCTTTTCCCGGTGGAAGGCCAGCGCGGCTCTCACCGTTTCCAGCAGATTCGAGGCGCGATACTCGCGGAACTTGAGCCCCGTTCCGGATTCGGGGTGATCCATGACGTCGATCACGGAATCGTCCAGGCCTCCCGTGGCGTGCACCACGGGGACGGTTCCGTAGCGCAGGCTGTACATCTGGTTGAGCCCGCAGGGTTCGTAGCGCGACGGCATGAGGAAGATGTCCGATGCGGCTTCGATGCGATGTGCGAGCGATTCGTCGAAGCAGGCGAGCATGCGGAGCTTCTCCGGATACAAATCGGCGAATTCCTTCAGCCGCCGCTCGATGAGCGCGTCGCCGGTACCGAGGATCACCAGGGACAAGGGCAGTTCCATCAGGTCATTCATGATGTCTTCGATGAGATCGAATCCCTTCTGGCCCGCAAGACGGCTGATCATGCTCAGCAGAGGGGTCTCGAGACTTTTTGCGGGCAGGCCCAGTTCCGCGATCAGTTCTTTCTTGCACCGGCGCTTACCGGAAAGGTCCGTTGTGCTGTAACGGCATGGAATCAAGGGATCCGTCTCCGGGTTCCAGGCTTCGGTGTCGATGCCGTTGAGGATGCCGTGGAGGCGATCGCGGCGCTCACGGAGCACCCCGTCCAGGCCGTGACCCCATGCGGCGGTCTGTATTTCCAGGCTGTATCCGCGACTCACGGTGGTCAGAATGTCACTGTAGACCAATCCGGCCTTGAGAAAATTGCAGTTGCCCCAGAATTCCATGCCCTGCGGTGAGAAAGTCTCCGCCGGCAGACCGGTGAGTCCGAAATGGGCGCCGGGAAAGATTCCCTGGTAGGCCAGGTTGTGAATCGTGAACAGTGCCCCGGAGTGCGCAAAGTTCGAATCGCGTCGCCGGAGGCCATCGAGATAGGCCGCGGCAAGGCCGGTCTGCCAGTCGTGAAGGTGGAAAACCGAAGGATACCAGTTTAGACGATTGCAGAGGAGATACGCCGAGCGGCAGAAAGTGACGAATCGCTCGGCGTTGTCTTCATAGTCTCCCGTGGTCGGAGTTCCGTAGAGAAACCCACGGTCGAAGAACTCGTCCTTCTCAAGGAAGTAGACCGGAACTCCCGCTGCGGTGCGGCTTTCCCAAAGGTGGACGGTGTAGTCGCGCACGCCCACGGGGACGGACAGATTTCGGGCCAGCGGAGTGAGGGGATGTTCCCGCTCCCGCACGGACCGATACAGCGGCATGAAAATGCGAACATCGCATCCCAGCCCCTGCAGAGCGGCGGGCAAGGCGCCCGCGACATCGGCCAGTCCTCCCGTCTTGGCATAGGGAGACACTTCGGATGCGCAGAAAAGAACGCCGGGATATTTCATGGAATCGTTTCCCCTGGGAGTTTCAGGCCAATCGAGTGCCGACCGGTCCATTTCTACCGGATCGTGGGGCGACCCGTCAACATGCGATTCGCCGGACGCGATGCGACGTCGTATTTCGATGCCGTGGAGACGACCATCCGAGCCGCAAAACCCGAACGGCACCCTCTTGGGGAATCGGCTCTTCGAAAGGCGATCGTGAGGAATGTGCACGGGACGGAAACGACTTTGCGTCAAAGCGACCACCCGGTTACGACATGTTCCGGATGGGGCTCGCGAACCCGCTCGAGATGCCTGCTCCCGGTCTTGACGCCAAATGGGTCCTTGGAAACCGCATGGATATTTTCTACAATACAATCTCGGACGCAGGCGGGCGGTCCGTGCCGCTTTCCGTGCTGCGGCCCATCCCTTTTTGGATCGCAGCGGATCGACCCTGCGGTGGTTTCCCGCGTGAACGACGTTGAACGGACGACAGGAGAGACAATTGAATCCTCTACCAAGACAAACCACTCGACAGCTATCGATCGGCGGGGTTCTCATCGGGGGAGGCGCCCCGGTCGTGGTCCAGTCCATGACCAACACGGATACCAGGGACTGGCGTTCCACCGTGGCGCAGATCGAGAGGCTCCATGAGGCGGGATGCGAGCTGGTGCGCGTGGCCGTGCCGGATGAGGAAGCCGTCGAACAGCTTTCCCGGATCAAGAAGGCCATCGGGGTCCCGCTCATTGCGGACATTCATTTCGATCACCGCCTCGCACTGGGCGCAATCAAGGCCGGAGTGGACGCGCTGCGGCTGAATCCCGGCAATATCGGCGGCCCCGACAAGGTGCGCAAGGTCGCGGCGGCGGCGCGGGAGAGGCGGATCCCCATCCGCATCGGCGTCAACAGCGGCTCGCTCGAAAAGGAATTGCTCGCCCGCTACGGTCATCCGACTCCGGAGGCAATGGTGGAGAGCGCGCTCAAACACGTTCGTCTCCTGGAGGATCACGATTTCGATCTCATCAAGATTTCCCTCAAATCGTCGGATGTGCTCAACACGGTTGCCTCATACCGCCTGCTGTCGTCCCGGACGCGCTACCCGCTGCACCTCGGCGTGACCGAAGCGGGGACCCTGGTGGACGGAGCCGTCAAGTCGGCCCTGGGGATCGGCATCCTGCTGTTCGACGGGATCGGGGACACGCTGAGGGTTTCGCTCACGCGGGACCCGGAGGACGAAATACCCGTGGCCTACGGTATACTCCGCTCGCTACGGCTGCGCGACCGCGGAGTGGAGCTCGTGAGCTGTCCGACCTGCGGCAGGACGGAGATCGATCTCATCCCGATGGTGGAAGAGATCGAAAGGCTGCTGAGAAAAGTGCGCACCCCGCTGAAAGTGGCCGTCATGGGATGCGTGGTGAACGGGCCCGGAGAAGCGCGGGAAGCGGACGTGGGAATCGCCGGAGGGCGCGGAAAGGGGATTTTGTTCAAGAAAGGGGAGCGGATTGAAACGGTTCCGGAGGCGGAGCTGATGAAGAGGCTGCTGGTTGAAATCGAGAAAATGACCGGCGAAAGGATTGTGGGGTGATCTCGGCCGGAATCGTTACGAGCTCCATGGAGGGAGCCGAGGCGGTCATGGCCCGCTCCGTTTGTTGGCCTGGGTCGGCGAAACCGTTGCGATGATGGGGTTCGCGCTCGACGATTGCCCGGCACGGGGGGATTTGCCGGGACTCAGGAGCGGGGAACCCTCTGTCGGGGAGCGAAAGCATGCGGTTTTTTGAAATCAGGGACCAGATGCTCAGCTACTATCCGAGCTCGGACAGTTCCCTGCTCGAAAAGGCGTACATCTACGTCGCATCCATACATCGCGGCCGGGTCCGATTGCCCGGGGAGCCTTACTTGAACCACTCTCTTGCCGTGGCCGGCATTCTCGCCCAGATGCGGTTGGATGAGGAGAGCATCGCATCGGGCCTCCTGCATGACATCGTCGAAGACAAGTACGCGAGCATCGATGAGTTGCGGGAGCTTTTCGGCCCCGGCATGGCGGGCATCGTTCAGGGCGTGACCAAGCTGAGCCAGCTCAGTTTCAGCAGCCGCGAGGAACGCCAGGCCGAGTACATTCGCAAGATGATCCTCGCCATGTCCCAGGACGTCAGGGTGATCCTGGTCAAGCTGGCGGACCGCCTTCACGACATGCGTTCACTTCACTCCGGAACGAGAGGCTCCGGGAATTCCATGGCTCAGGAAACGTTCGATATTTATGCGCCGCTTGCGGCCCGGCTCGGAATTGACTGGATGAAGCAGGAACTGGAGGACCTGGCCTTCCGGTGCAAGGAGCCCGAGTCTTACGAGGAAATCCTCGGCAAGCTGGAGAAGACCCAGGAGGAACGCAGGCGGTACATCGAAGACGTCATGAGTATCCTGAACGCCCGACTGGCGGAGCACGGCATCAAGGGACGGGTCAACGGACGGTCCAAGCACCTTCACAGCATCTACCAGAAGATGATCCGGCAAAACCTCGACCTGAACCGGGTGTATGACATTATCGCGTTTCGAATCATCGTGGATTCCGTGAAGGCGTGCTATGAGGCCCTGGCGATGATCCATGCGCTCTGGGAGCCGGTTTCGGGACGATTCAAAGACTACATCGTGAAGCCGAAGTCCAACATGTACCAGTCGTTGCACACCACGGTCATCGGGCCTTACCATGAGAGGATGGAAGTCCAGGTCCGCACGGAGGAGATGAACCGGATCGCCAACGAGGGAATCGCCGCGCACTGGCTCTACAAGGAAGGACGTCCCCTGGGAAAGATCGACGAGCAGGAGACTCAGCGCTTTTCCTGGCTTCGCGAGCTGATGGAATGGAACAAGGACTGGCGCGATCCCAAGACCTTCTTCGATGCGGTCAAAGTCGATTTCTATCCCGACGAGGTCTACGTCTTTACTCCCCAGGGGGAAATCAAGTCCTTTCCCCGAGGGTCCACTCCCGTGGATTTCGCTTACGAGGTCCACACCGAGGTGGGGCATCGTTGCGTGGGGGCGCGGGTGAACGACAAGCTGGTCCAGTTGCGCTACGAGCTCCAGACCGGGGACACCATCGAGATCCTGACCGCCGCCAATCACCGTCCCAGCAAAGACTGGCTCAAACAGGTGAAGACGAGCAAGGCGATCAACCGGATTCGCCATTGGTTCAAAGCAGAAGAACGGGAACGGTCGATTTCCCTTGGCAGGGAGTTTTGTGAGCGGGAATTTCGCAAGAAGGGCCTCAATTTCCACAATTACCTGAATTCCAACGAGCTTCTCGAGGCGGCAAGGGGCTTTTCGCTCCGCTCCGTGGATGATCTGCTGGCGGCTGTCGGCTACCGAAAGGTTTCGCCCGTCCAGGTGATCGGGAAATTGCCTTCCAAGATGGAGATTGAGGAAGCCGCAAGGGAAGACACCATCCCGGTCGAGAAACGCAGAACCGCTCACGGGGATGAGGGCGTCAAGGTCAGGGGGGTGGACGACGTCATGATCCGCATGGCCAAGTGCTGCAATCCCGTGCCGGGGGAGGAAATCGTCGGCTACATCACACGGGGGCGGGGAATCACCGTGCACCGGGTCCAGTGCAACAACATCGGGCGTGGGGATGCCGAGCGAAAGATCGACGTGCAGTGGGACAGCGGGGGTGGCCAGGTCTATCCCGTGGATATCAAGATCACCCATGCGTCCGACAAGGGCATACTGGCCGGCCTTAGCGCCGTGCTGGGGCAGTTGGACGCCAATGTTGTGGACATCCAGGTCGAGCCTCCGGGAGGCAACAACCTCGGAGCGTGCCGGCTGAAAATCGAAGTGAAAGACACCAAGCACCTGCAGCGAGTGCTCTCCGCGTTGAGAGCGGAAAAGGGCGTGTATCGCGTGCAGCGCGGCATGGAATAGAGCGCTTACCCGGGCAGGCGTGATTCTCCTGCCCGGGTGGAGTTCAAGCGCGCACAAAGATCGCGAGGTATTGTCGAAGGAGCGTCGGCAGCAGGCGGAGCTACAGATGAACGTACACGGTGACGGATTCTTTCCCGAGAACGATGGGCTTCATTTCTTCCTGGATTTTCTTGCGATCCGGACTGTTTTCCCATGACCTCCAGTCCTCCACGCTGTTCCAGTTGCTGATGGCGAGATACTTGTTCGGATTGTCCAGCGCCCGGAGCGTTTCACCCGAGATGTACCCCTTGTTCTGCATTGCTTTGGCGCGGAGCTGCATCATCACGTGGTGAAGCTTTCCCTCCTGACCGGCCTCGATTTCTCTCTCAATCAGGACTCGAATCGCCATGGCTGACCTCCTTGTGAAAGTATCAAATAATTAGAATAGAAGAAGAACTCCCCACTAGGCATGTGTATAAGGACGGTTTGCGGGAAAAGCAACGCTGTGCGCCCCGTTTGCCGGTGTGAAAGAGTGTTCGATGAACCTTCGACTCAGTCGGCCGGCGCAGGGCACGCACGGTGGGGCGGCGCGGGGAGCTTCGGTTCCGTTCGTCCCCCTTCCGTCCGCCTCTTTTGGCATTGCTTCGATGCCGCTATTGATCGTCCCATCTCTATCGATGTCCATGGCTCCGTTCTCGTCGACGGATATTCGATGAGCCTTGACAGGGTGCTGATAGATGATTTGGATTATATACGAGTTTCTACAATTCCGGGAATACGGCCCGGTGGTGCAATCAGGGAACAAGGCTTTGAAATCACAACAAATCAAAAGGAGGAGCAGATGAGCCCGAGAGCACCGGAAGACGCAAAGGCCTGGGTGGAAAATGCGAAGCAGTTTTACCGGTCCGCAGGCAAGAGGATCGCCCTGGCGGAATTCACGAATCCCACGGGAATGTTCATTCAAGGGGAAATGTACATCTACGCGCTGAATCCCAAAGGAACGATGCTCGCCCACGGAGTCAACGAGAAATACGTCGGCGAGGAGTTCATCGATCTCATGGATTCCGACGGCAAGAAATTCATCAAAGAGATCATCGACACCGCCAATGCCAAAGGCGCCGGCTGGGTGGAGTACAAATGGTACCATCCGGTCACCAAGGAATGGCTTCCCAAAATCGCCTATTTCGAAAAGGTCGACGACCTGATCATCGTCAGCGCCGTGTACAAGAACTAGTGCCGACCCGACCCCCTTCTCCTTCTCGAGCGGGCATTCCACTCCGTCGCCCTCGATGCGAAGCTCTATCGCCTGATATCATACAGCCTGGTGAGGATTGCAAAGACCCGGGGAGAACCCCCTTCCCATCACTCGGTGAACGGTCGTGAACCGGGAGTCATGAGCGGTGAGTGAGACTCATCGACGTCGTTTCCGCGCAGGCGAGGATCCGGGTTTTCCAGGGCGGTCCGGGTCTCGGCCTTGGCCCGGGTCACGTTCGGGACGCATTGTTCAACACGTTCCCGGGATAGGATCGATCGCAGCGGATTCATCAAATCACTTGATTGCGCCGTCAAGCCCCGGGGTGGAGATGGTCCCGGCCCCTTCGAAATAGACCACGGAGGGCGGCGGGTTCCATTTCCACCCGTCCGAATCGTTCCATGCCCAACCATCGTGCCTCGCGAAAGAAATGTCCCCCCTAAAAAATCTCGTTCGCTCCTGTCTAAAAGATATTGTCTTTCGTGGAAGACCGCCGTAGAATGCCGCTAATTGGCTTCATAGCTGATATTGCAGTTTTCCAGGGATGGTCTTGGCCGACCCTGTCTTATTTTACATTCTCGCGTTGCGCAGACGTATCCACTTTTCCTGATGTGAATGCTCCGGTTGCCAAGGCTTCTGTATTATACTGTCATATCAAGGCGTTAGGCTGTCTGAAGAGGGTCTGGCGGCGGTGAAGACCTGGGGGGTGTCACAGCGCGCATCGATCAGGCAGATGACGTGCAGCGGGGCTTATATTGTCATCGACAGGAGGTGCGGCCGGAAAATCTGAAGGGTGATGTACTGGTGTGAGGGGTTATTTTTCAGTATCTGAGGAGGAAAGAGGATGACAAAAGCAGATTTGGTTTCCAAGATTGCGGGAGCCGGGGGTATTACGAAGGCCCAGGCGGAAAAGGCGGTCGACGGTTTTGTCGTGGCGGTATCTCAAGCGCTTTCGACCGGCGAGAAGGTGACTCTGGTGGGATTCGGCACATTCAGCGTCGGAAGCAGGTCTCAGCGGGAAGGCCGCAATCCCAGAACCGGTGAGAAAATCAAGATCCCCGCCTCCAAGGTGGTCAAGTTCAAACCGGGGAAGAGCTTGAGCGACAAAGTGAAGTAATGGAATCTTTTCCTGGCCGTTTCCCGGGCGCTCTTCGGTCGGGTTGGAGCGGGGGAAATGGGCCGGGAATTCCCGTCAGGATGGCCGAGGAATGGGATGCAAGACCCGTTCTCCGGCCATACTTGTTTCCTCCGGCTGTTGAATCGGTCGGAGGTGCTCGCGATTTGTCGGCCTCCGCCGTGTGCCGGGCCGGCGCACAGCCCGCCCTCGTGCGAGAACTTCAGGAGTCACGAGCAGACGAAGGGTGGGGGGGCACGGATCCACCGTGCCCACCCTGCGACTCACGATACCGCATGAAAATGTGCCGGGCCGGGGCAGTATCGCATGAACAGCCATTCGATCAGGCACAAGATCAGTCTCCGGCCGGGATCGGCCGCTTTCCCGGCCGGCCCGCGGCGCGGGGGCTCGGCGCCTCCGTTTGATTGACAACAATCGTCGTGGAGATTAGGTTTTGCTTGGCTGCGGCGGTCGGCCATGCGGTCTCGCGGGGAAGCTCGTGCAGGGGTTGCATCCTCCCTGACGGGGACGGTGGTGGTGCCGTGAGGGAGGAGTCGCGACGAAAAGCTGAGCTCGATGACGTGAAACCCGATTGTGTTCCAAGGAGAGAAGAGTGGCCAAGAACCTGACCCGGAAGATCCTCGAGGCGCATCTGGTGGAAGGCCGTTTGACGCCTGGTGAGGAAATAGCGATCACCATAGACCACGTGCTGCTGCAGGATGCCACGGGCACCATGGCCATGCTGGAATTCGAGGCCCTCGGGCTCGATCGGATAAAGGCTCAACTGGCCGTCCAGTACGTGGACCACAACATACTCCAGACCGATCACAAGAACGCCGACGATCACCGGTTCCTGCAGACCGCGTCGGCTCGGTACGGCATACATTTCAGCCCGGCCGGAAACGGGGTGTCCCATCAGGTTCACATGGAGCGTTTCGGCGTTCCGGGCAAGACCCTGCTGGGAGCGGACAGCCATACGCCGGGCGCCGCCGGCATTTCGATGCTCGGCATCGGGGCCGGGGGATTGGACGTGGCCCTCGCCATGGCCGGATACCCGTATCATCTTCCCTGCCCCAGGGTGCTGGGGGTGAAGCTGACGGGGCGCCTCCCCGACTGGGTGAGCGCAAAGGACGTGATCCTCGAAATGCTTCGGCGCTACGGGGTCAAGAATTGCGTCGGCAGGATCGTCGAATACTACGGCCCCGGGGTGGAGAGCCTTTCCGCCACCGACCGGGAGACCATCGGCAACATGGGGACCGAGCTGGGTGCGACAACCACGATCTTTCCATCCGATGAGAACACCCGGATATACATGGCGGCCCAGGGGCGGGAGAGCGACTGGGTGTCCCTGCACGGTGACGAGGGCGCGGAATACGACGAGTATGCGGAAATCGACCTGTCGGCCCTCGAACCGTTGATCGCCCGCCCGTCTTCGCCCGGCAACGTCGTCGCCGTGCGCGAGGTCGCGGGTCTCAAGGTCGATCAGGTCATCGTCGGCAGCAGCGTGAACTCGTCGTTCAGAGACCTGATGGTGGTGGCGAAAACCGTTGAAGGCCGGAAAGCCCACCCCGGCGTTTCATTTCATGTGAACCCGGGCAGTCGCCAGGTGCTCGAAAACGTGGCCGCTCACGGCGGCCTGATCGCTCTGCTCAAAGCCGGGGCGCGCATTCACGAACCGGGATGTCTCGGATGCATCGGCATGGGACAGGCCCCGGGAACCGGTGAGGTCAGCCTGAGGACCATGCCCCGGAATTTTCCCGGCCGCTCCGGCACCAAGGACGACCAGGTTTACCTCTGCTCGCCGGAAACGGTGGCTGCCGCGGGGTTGAAGGGAGTCATCACCGATCCCAGGGATCTGGCCGCCGAAATGGCGTATCCGCGCATCCGGGATCCGGAAAAGTACCTGGTCGATGCCTCATCCATCATCCATCCGTCGGAAGAGCTGTCGCGGACGGAAGTGCTGCGGGGCCCCAACATCAAGCCGCTTCCCGAAATGGGACCGCTGCCGGAAACGCTCGAAGCCGAGGTGATCCTCAAGGTCGGGGACAATATTTCAACGGACACCATCATGCCCGCCGGCAACAAGGTGCTGCCGTTGAGATCCAACATCTATGCGATCAGCGAGTTCGTCTATTCGCAGATCAATCCGGATTTCCACAAAGAATGCCGGGGAAAGGGGGACCTGGTCGTCGTCGGAGGCGAGAATTACGGCCAGGGTTCGAGCCGCGAGCATGCGGCTCTCGCGCCGCGCTACCTTGGAGTTCGTGTCAAGATCGCCAAGGGTTTTGCCCGCATCCACATGTCGAACCTGTGCAATTTCGGGATCATTCCTCTCGTCTTCAGGAACCCCGGGGACTATGACGCCCTGTCCAAGGGGGACAGGGTGGTCTTTCGGGACGTCAGGCGGCATGTGGAGAACGGGGACGAAGAGATCCCGCTGGAAGTGAACGGAAGAAGCATCGTGACCCTGCTGAAGGTTTCGGCGAGGCAGCGCAGGCTGCTGCTGGCAGGCGGGGCGCTCAATTTCGTGAAGCAGGAACTGCTGTTATAGACCGCGGCCTGTCGTTGGCGGTGTGCCCCCCGGGGATGTGGATGACCCGCAGACCGGCGGACCGTGTGTCGACCGGCGTGGAACTGAAGACGGCGAGGATTCCTTTCTGTTGACTCGTCGTTATGGTCGGGCTGGAGGAGACGATGAACGGTGAAGTTCGTGTAAAGAACATCGGCTTGCGGGGTGTGACCGTAGCGGACACCAAGATCAGTTACATAGACGGCGAAAACGGCATTCTCATTTACCGGGGGTTCCGCATCGAGGAGCTCGCCGAACGATCGTCTTTCATGGAAACGGCGTACCTGCTGCTGCACGGCGTGCTGCCGTCCGTCGAGGAACTGCGGAAGTTCACCGCCGAGGTCGACGCGGCGCGAGCCGTCCCCGATTTTGTCATCGACAGCATGCGACGCATTCCCCGGGAAGCGGATCCCATGGATGTGCTCCAGGGGGTGGTGCCGTTTCTGGGAGTCGCCGATCCCGAATTGATGGTGGAAACCCGGGAGGCGAACCTACACAAAGCGGTTCGGCTGATTGCGAGGGTCCCCGCCGTGGTTGCGGCCTGGAACCGTATCAGGAACGGCCTGGAGCCTCTTCCCCCGGACGAGGGCCTGCCGCACGCGGCGAACTTTCTATGGCAGCTCACCGGGAATAAGCCCGACGACCAAATCGCCCGCGACCTGGACGTGTGCCTCGTGCTCCACGCCGACCACACTTTCAACGCCTCGACCTTTGCCTGCCGGGAAGTGGTCTCCACCCAGGCCCACATGTACGCCGGGGTGAGCGCCGGGGTCGGCGCGCTTTCGGGCAGCCTGCACGGCGGCGCCAATGCCCGGGTCATGAAAATGCTCTTCGAGGTCCAAAAGGAAGTGAAATCCGAGGATGAGGTCGGCGATTGGGTGAGAGGGCGGATGGAACGGGGCGAGAAGATCATGGGAATGGGGCACGCGGTTTACAAAACTTTCGATCCCCGCTCGAAAATCCTCAAGGAAATGTCCCTGCGGCTGGGCGTAAGAACCGGCCACGAAGACTGGTACCGGCTGCTCACCCGGATCGAGCAGGAGGCCCTGAAGGAATTCGAGAAAAAAGGCAAGGACAACATCAAGTCCAACGTCGATTTTTACAGCGGTTCGGTCTACTCCATGATGGGAATCCCCGTGGACATCATGACTCCCGTGTTTGCAATCTCGAGGGTCTCGGGCTGGTGCTCCCACGTGATCGAGGAGAAATTCGCCGAAGCCCAGGATAAGCCTGCCCTGTACCGTCCCAAGGCGGAATATGTCGGTCATTACTGCGGCGCTCTCGGGTGCGTGTACCAGCCTGTGGACGCCCGCGAGTGATCGTCGGGGGATTTTCGGCAAGGCGCCGGCGCCGTGAGGCGGCATCGTTCGACCCCAGCCGGCCGTGGCGGGCGACCGGGTTCCCGAGAGGAGAAACGCCATGCATTTCAAACACGACGTCGTCATCGTCGGAGCCGGCTTGGCCGGACTTCGAGCCGCCATCGAGGTGGCCGGGAACGCGGACGTCGCCCTGATCAGCAAGGTCTATCCCACACGCTCTCATTCCGGGGCGGCCCAGGGAGGCATTGCCGCCGCGCTGGGCAACGAGGAGCCGGATTCCTGGGAGTGGCACATGTACGACACGGTCAAGGGGGGCGACTATCTGACCGACCAGCACGTGGCCGAGATACTGGCCAAGGACGCTCCCCGGGCGGTGTACGAACTGGAACACATGGGGGTTCCCTTCAACCGCACCGCCGACGGCAAGATCGCGCAACGCGCCTTCGGCGGCCACACCCGGGATTTCGGGCAGGCCGCGGTGAAACGGGCCTGCTATGCGGCGGACCGCAGTGGCAGGGTGATGATGGACACCCTGTACTTCGAGGCCGTGCGCAAGGGAATCCGTATCTACCCGGAATTCCAGATGCTGGACCTGGTCATGAAGGATGGCGCGGCCGTCGGGTTGATCGCCCTGGAGATCGCCACCGGGGAAGTGCATTTCTTTCACTGCAGGATCGTGCTGCTGGCCACGGGAGGTTTCGGCAAAGTCTACAAGACCACTTCGAACGCCTTCGCGAGCACGGGCGACGGCGTCGCGTGCGCATACCGAAATGGAATCCCCCTGGAAGACATGGAATTCGTGCAGTTCCATCCGACGGGACTCTACGGCCTTGGGGTGCTCATCAGCGAGGCCGCCCGCGGGGAAGGGGGAGTGCTCCGGAATGCCGCCGGCGAGCGTTTCATGGAACGCTACGCTCCGACCATCAAGGATCTCGCTCCGCGCGACATGGTGTCGCGGGCCATCTTCACGGAGATCCGGGAAGGGAGGGGAATCGACGGCCGGGACTACGTGCACTTGGATCTGACGCACCTGGGGGAGTCGAAGCTCAAGGAGAAGCTCTCCGACATCAGCTCTTTCATCAAGATCTACCTCGGCCTCGATCCCGCAAAAGATCTCGTGCCCACGCAGCCCACCTGCCACTACATGATGGGCGGGATCCCGGTCACCATCGACGGACAGGTTCTGGGCGTCGGCGAACGGATCGTTCCCGGCTTGTATGCGGCCGGCGAATGCTCCTGCATTTCCCTGCACGGCGCCAACCGCCTCGGGTGCAATTCGCTGCTGGATCTCGTGGTGTTCGGCAGGAGGGCCGGTATCGCGATGGCCGAAAACGTCCGCGAGCTCCCCTGGACCGATCCGCCCGACAGTCCCGAGCGGAAGGTACTGGCCGGGATCGAAGGGCTTCGCGGCCGTTCCCCGGGCGGCGGGAAGGCCGCCCGGCTGCGCGGCGCCATGCAGCAGGCCATGACCGCCCACTGCTCGGTCTTCCGCGACGAAGGGAGCCTTGCCGAAGGGCTTTCCCGGATCCGGTCGCTCCGAGAGGAATATGCCGGGATCGGTATCGACAACCAGGGTAAGCGCTTCAACAGCGACCTGCTGGAGGCCCTCGAGCTGGAAGGGCTGCTGGACATCGCCGAAGCGATCGCGGTTTGCGCGCTCGCGCGCCGGGAAAGCCGGGGAGCGCACAGCCGGGAGGATTACCCGGAACGCGACGATGCCCGATGGCTCAAGCACACCCTCGTGCTCAAAACCGCCAACGGTCCCGAGGTGTCCTACAAACCCGTCACCATAACCCGATTCGAACCGAAGCCGAGGGCGTACTGAAATGGAGATGCGATTCAAGATTTTCCGGTTCGATCCCGAAACGGATGAGGAACCGTACTACCGGAACTACACGGTTGTCGCCGAAGCCCAGGAACGCATCCTGGACTGTCTGAACCGGATCAAGTGGGAACAGGACGGGACCCTGGCCTATCGCATGTCGTGCGGACACGGAGTGTGCGGCTCCGACGGCATGCGCATCAACGGCGTCTGCGGTCTGGCCTGCCAGAAGCTGGTCAGGGAGTACGAGGGGCTGGAGGTTGTCCTGGAGCCGCTCCCATTTTTCAAGGTGCTCAAGGACCTGGTCGTGGACATGGAGCATTTCCTTGACGGCATACGGCTGATCCGCCCCTACCTGGTTTCGGATTCGGCCCCGCCCGAGGCGGAGAGGCCGCAGAGTCCAGAAGACCGAAAGAAAGTCGACGACGTCATCCGGTGCATTCTGTGCGCCTGCTGCACGGGGTCGTGTCCGGTGATGATCCAAAACGAGAAGTATGTCGGACCGGCCGCGCTGGTGTGGGCGTATCGCTTCATCTTCGACACGAGAGACGATCGATACGCGGAGCGACTCAAGCAGATCGATTTCCATGACGGCGCGTGGTCGTGCGTGAACTTCTTCGAATGCACGCGCGTGTGCCCCAAGGGGATTCCCGTGACCAAGTCCATCAACTTTCTGAAACGGGAGATTCAGAAGGCTTTTCCGGGCCGCACGGGGTAGAGTCCGGTCGGAGGGGGCCCGGGGGCCGGCGGTCCTCCCGGAAAGGCCTTCCATGCGGCTTGCGAATGGCTTCGGCCCGGGGCTCCTTTCGACGCGAAACGGAAATGAGGGGCCGGTTCCGCCCGGCAGGGAGAACCGGTGGCGGGCGTTGTGGCCCGGCCGGGGAGCGGCTGGCGGGAGCGCCGCGGGAGAGACGGGAATGAGGGAGAGAGCGGAGGAAGACGCGCTCGGAACGGTGATGGTTCCCGAAGACGCGTACTACGGGGCGCAGACCCGGCGGGCGCTCGACAATTTTCCCGTGAGCGGCTTTTCCTTCCCGCCGTCCTTCATCAGGGCGCTCGGCCTGGCGAAGAAAGCTGCGGCCATGGTCAACCGTGACCTCGGGCTGCTCGACGCCGGCCTGGCCGAGGCGGTCATCGAGGCCGCGCGGGAAGTGGCGGACGGCAGGCTGGACAGCCAGTTCGTGCTCGATGTCTTCCAGACCGGCTCCGGGACATCGACCAACATGAACGCCAACGAGGTGATCGCGGGGCGCGCCAACGAGATCCTCACCGGGAGGAGGGGCGGCAAGAGCCCGGTGCACCCGAACGATCACGTCAACAAGGGACAGTCCAGCAACGACGTCATCCCGTCGGTGATCCACATCGCCGCCTTGCTCACCCTGCGCCGGCGTCTCATCCCCTCCCTGGAGGCGCTGCACCGGAGCCTGGGCGACAAAGCCTCGGAATTCGCCGACGTGCTCAAGATCGGCCGGACGCACCTTCAGGACGCCGTGCCCATGAGCCTCGGGCAGGAATTTTCCGGCTACGCCCGCCAGGTGGAACTGGCGATCGAGAGGGTGAAACGCGTCGAGTCCGCCCTCGGCGAGCTGGCGCTGGGCGGAACCGCGATCGGCACCGGCCTGAACACCCATCCGGAATTCGCCGGGCGGGTCATCGCCGTCATCGCGCGGGAGACGGGCTGTCCGTTCCGGGAGGCGGTGAATCACTTCGAGGCCCAGGCCGCGCAGGATGCCGCCGTGGAGGCCGGCGGCGCGCTGAAGACCGTCGCCGTGAGCCTCGCCAAGATTGCCAACGATTTGAGGTGGCTCGCTTCCGGCCCGCGCTGCGGCCTCGGGGAGATCAACCTGCCTTCCCTGCAGCCCGGGTCCTCGATCATGCCCGGAAAGGTGAACCCGGTCATTCCCGAAGTCGTGCTGCAGGTGGCGGCGCAGGTCATCGGCAACGACGCTGCCGTGACCTACGGGGCCCAGGCCGGCAATTTCGAGCTCAACACCATGCTGCCCCTCATCGCCCACAACCTGCTGCAGTCCATCGAGCTGCTGAGCTCCGCCGCCGCGCTGTTCGCATCGAAATGTGTCGCCGGGATCACGGCGAATCGTGAAAGGAGCGCGTCCAACATCGAGCGGAGCCTCATGCTCTCGACCTACCTGGTGCCCGCAATCGGCTACGACCGGGCGTCCGCCGTCGCCAGGGAAGCTCACCGGACGGGGAAAACCATCCGGGAAGTGGTGCTGGAGCAGGGATTGATGTCTCCGGAACGGATCGACGATCTCTTTGGAAAGATTCCAATCGCCTAACGGGAATCCGGCCAGACCGGGCGCCGGATTGTTTTCAACCTGCAGGAGGAAGTCTTGGGCAACGGTTCGATCGTGAACACGCCGGCGGTTTCGCGACTCCGACTTTTCATGGCGCTCTCCCGAACCCCCCACGGGGTCCTGGACATGGCGACCCCCGCCTTGTGCGCGATACTGTGCCTGGGGGCGGCCCCTCCGCTGGGCGTTGCGGCGCTCGGCCTGCTGACCGCTTTTGCCGGGTACACGGCCGTCTACGCACTGAACGATGTGGTGGACTACAGGGTGGACCGGCAGAAAATCCGCGAGTGCGGGCTGCCCTGCCTGGAGCGGGATCTCGATGCGATCTACGCCCGTCATCCTCTCGCCCAGGGGTTGATCAGCCTCAGGGACGGCATCCTGTGGACGGTCGCGTGGGGCGGGATCGCCCTGCTCGGGGCCTATGCGTTGAACCCGGTATGCGCGGCCATCTTCGTCTTCGGCTGCGTGGCCGAGGCGATCTATTGCCTGATGCTCAAGGTGAGCTACCTGCGGGTCCTGGTGAGCGGCGTCGTCAAAACCGCCGGAGGCATGGCGGCGGTGTTCGCCGTGTCCCCCGACCCGCCGCCGGTCTTCCTGGTCTGCCTGTTCCTGTGGCTTTTCTGCTGGGAAATCGGCGGCCAGAACGTGCCCAACGACTGGAGCGACCTGGACGAAGACCGGAACCTCCGGGCCCAAACCGTCCCGGTGGAGTTCGGCAGGGAAAAATCGGCCCTGGTCATACTTGGGTCGCTGGCCGGCGCGGTGCTCCTGAGCCTGGTGCTCCACTGGGCGACTCCGGCCGCGCTCAATTTCCTTTACCTGCCCGGGGCCCTGCTGTGCGGAGTCCTGCTGCTGCTCGTGCCCGCCCTTCGGCTCCGCCGCGAACGCACCTCGGCCTGCGCGGCGGCCCTGTTCAACCGCGCGAGCACCTATCCCGTCGCGATGTTCATCCTGATCATACTCAGCTCAATCTGAGGCGCGGGTTTTCCCTGTAGCGGGCTCTCCCGGGTATGGCGGTGTTTTGACTTTCTGGGGTTTCGGTCCGGGCGCGCAGGGGGCGCTCCTATGGTGCCGCCGCCCGGAATCGCAGTGACGGCGTGGAGGGGGAACGCAGGGGGCGCTTCTCCGATTCGGCTTGCGGCATTTGGCCCGAGGGAACGGAGACAGAACTACGGACACCGATGGGCGTGGAACCGAAGGCATACGGCGGCGACTTCGGTTCGCCGGGAGAAGGTTCATACCGGTGAAGTCCTTGATCCATGCCGATTGAAGCGTGGCCGAAGTCCTGGAAAATTCGGCAGTCACATCTTTCATTCGCGCCGGCAGGCACAAGGGGTCTTTGGAATGTTCAACCCATAAAGAATCGTGCCCCGCGCACGGGCTTGCATTGGCAAGGTTTGTGCCGATTTGGGCACTGGGGTGTTATGCCGCGATCTCGCTTCCCAAAGGTGTTATGGAGAGACTAATACGAAGTTGCGTACAAGATGGATCTTTCAAGCACAAAAGAGCGGGGGAATGATTCCCCCGCACCCCCCAAGTTTCGGCCACACGCGCTTGCGCGTGTGGCCGAGCGCTCGGCGCTGTCGGCGACTGGCCGAAGGCCGCCGCCGCAGCGGCACACGGAGCCGCGAAGCGGCGAGGGGGTGTGGGGGATACGTCCCCCACGCTTTTAGAGTATCATTTTGAACGCAATTGCGCATGGCGCCTGCGTCACCACAAGGCATGAAAACAGACTCGCACGGGCGTCTATTTTCTAGGTAAATCCGTATAAGTAAACATAAGTTGTGTGCCAACAAGGCTCAACAAAAACAGAGTCTAGAATGATCAGAGAATATACAGTTGATGATATTGACGCGGTGGCTGATATTTGGCTATCAGCTTCAATAAAGGCACATGATTTCATTGAACCCTCGTTTTGGGAATCACAAGTTGACAACATGATAAATGTCTACATTCCAGATTCGAAAACTTATGTATATGTCAAAGATTTAATAATTATCGGTTTCTACTCGTTATGTGGAAACAACCTTGCTGCAATTTTTGTTTCTCCTGAGTACCAAGGTCATGGCGTTGGAAAGAAATTAATGGCGCATGCCAAGAATCAAAGAACGGCAATAACTTTGTCGGTCTACAAAGAAAACAGAAAAAGTTATCAGTTCTATTTGGCTCAAGGGTTTAAAGTTATCACTGAGCAAGTGGACCAGCATACTGGACATATGGAATACATAATGATCACAAAAACATAGCAAGTATTTTGCATCGAATGGCAAAAACAGTGCCAGTCTAAGAGCAATGTTCGAAAGAAAGCTATGAAAGAAGATACAACACTAATTCGCAAATTTATTAATACGGATTTGAGTGCACTTCATCATATGATTTGTGAGACTATTGATGCTTCATATTCTCGACTATATCCTTATCGTGCAGTGGAATTTTTTAAAAAATATCACTCAGAGAAGAAAATTTCTGAACGAAGTTTAATTGGAAAAATATTGATTCTTATATCCAAACGAGATGATTCTATATTAGCAACTGGATCTTTGATAGACTGTGAGATAATTGGTGTTTTTGTGCGTTTTGATCATCAGGGGAAAGGCTATGGAAAAAGCATAATGACCCAGCTTGAGCAAATAGCGTCTGAAAAGGGACTCCTGAAACTGCACTTGAGCATATCTCTGGCGTCAAGGCGGTTCTATGAGCATCTAGGTTATAAGGTCCTTGAGGAGTGCGTTGTTGATGTTGGCGGAGGAGAGTGCTTGAAGTACTGGTTTGGAAGCAAGGAAGTGCATCCACGAGACTGACGGAATGTGAACATGGCAAGTGTGGAGATTGTAAGAACAGCGGAGGACACTGCGCAAGTTGATGAACTTCTCTGGCTTGTTCTATGGCAACCTCTCGGCCTTCCTCGCAATATCCGGAGCAAATTCAATATCGACGGTGAGAAGCTTGAATTGGCGGCCAAGATCAACGGAAAGATCGTCGGCGCATTGGTCGCGGTCTGGACGGCCGAGAGTGAGATCGAAATCAGGCATTTGGCAGTGGAAACCGGACATCAGCGCAAGGGTATCGGTCGGAGTCTCATCGGCGGACTGTGCCGTATCGCGTCAGTTTCAACGTGTCATCGGATCCATACCATCGCCCGAAACACATCGGCGGGCTTCTTCGGAGGAGTCGGGTTTCAACCTGCAGCCGGACGCGCACCGGATCATCCGGTATTCCTGGTGCATGGTATCACCTTTGTAATAATGGAAAAAATCGTGGAATAAGAGACTGCGGCGGACAGGTGACCGCCGCCGAGCTTTGCGCTGGACACACAGGCAAATTCAAACAGGAGTTTCGGAGCATGGGCTGAATAGTGTTCAGAAAGAGTTGCTGAATTAATATGTTACCCAGTCAGTTTGCGTAGTACCCCATCCTCTATTTTGTGTCCGAGAGCCCGCAGGATTCGGGACTGAGTTTCGGTGGGCTCTTCCAACTGACAGGAAGGCTTTGCTCCGGGAGGTGGTCCAATGAAGGCATGATTGAAGCCTTCTGAGATGCTTCATTGCCGATGCCGGGGTCAAGTTGAGGCCTGCTCTGCGCAATCGGTTTTCCATCAGGCGAAGATAGGCAATAACAACTACCTGGAAAACAGACGCCCGTGTGAGTCTGTTTTCATGCCTTGTGGTGACGCCGGCGCCATGCGCAATTGCGTTCAAGATTACACAACACCAGTTGCCAGACTTTGCGGCGAACGTGTCATGTATGTCCACACATCGGACAGATCGTCCACGGGAGTGGGTGCCGGGCGGATATAGAAGGGACGGCTTTTTTTCATCCTGGACAATACTACCACCTTGAACGCGAGCCCGTATTAGCCGTGGCGGCGCTCGAATCCACAGACTTTAGCGTTCTTTGGCTGAATGCGTTGTGCACGTATGCTCCCTTGGCGCTCCACCCCTGCATGACCGTCACCAGCCGGTCTTCCTATTCAATGGAGAGTGCGCGACGCCGAGCCTCTTCACCTTGCCGCGGAGGCAAAGGCCTCCCGGGCGGCGGAAATGCCGTTGAGCGCCGCCGGGAACCCTGCATATACGGCCATCTGGTCCATGATCTCGATGATCTGTTCCTTCGTGAGGCCCACGTTCAGCCCCGATTTGATGTGGACGATGAGCTGAGGCCGTTGGGTGCCGGCCGCACACATCCCCGCTATCGCCACGAGCTCGGTCTCCCCGGGCGACAGAACCCCGCGGGAAAATATGTCGGCGTAGGAGAACTCGAGGATGAAATCCGCCATTTCCGGGGCAATGTCCTTCAGGCTGTCGACGACCTTCTCCCCGGCCCCTCTGCTCGTTGCATCCATGGTTTTCAGGCCCAGGGCCCGTTTGTCCGCGATCTTCTCCCGCTTGACCGGAGTGAATCTTATGCCCTTTTCCGCGAACACTTCCCGCGCCGCGGCGATGCCGTTGAGCGCCGCCGGGAACCCGTGGTAGACGATGGACACGTACATGATGTCTATGATCTGCTCGGGCCGAACGCCGATATTCAGGGCCGCCGCAATATGCCACCTGAGTTGCGGCGCGGCGTTTCCAAGCGCCGTCAAGGCGGCGATTGTCGCGATCTCCCTGGACTTGGGGTCCAGCGCCGGGCGAGAGAACACGTCGCCGTACGCAAATTCGACGAGAAAATCGGACATCTCCGGCGCGATGTCCCGCAGTCCCTCGATCACCTTGCCCGCACCCTCGGCATTCAGCGTCCGCAGTGCGCGATATCCCTTTTCGTACCTTTCTCCTCTGTTGTCCGCCGCGAACAAAGTTCCTACCTCCAGGATGAGTGTCAATGTCATCAACAAACAAAGCGTTGGACCGAACCCGTGATGGACGCTTCTAAAGCGTGTCCTGTTCTTCATCGCAACCCTCCTCGAATTTCGGTGCCGGCCTTCCGACTCCTTTGGGTGACTTCGGCGGCCCGGGAAGATTCCACCGCCTGCTGCGCACTGTATCTCCATAAAGCTATGGCTTGCATCCGAAACAAAGTCATTTTATTCTTGAAAACGGACATTCCGTCGGTGAGGAATTCCTTGGCAGGAGGCGAGATGATGACCGAAGACCCGAGGATCGATATTCCGCTCGCCGGCCGGTTGGCGTTGACCTTGAGCGGCCGCCTGGAAACCTATTCCACCAGGCGGATGCACGTTCATGCCCATCACCAGGTGCTCAGGATTCAAAACGGAGTATCACTCCTGGAGGACCGCTCCAGCAGACAGCCGTTATTCGGGTCCATGGCCGCGCTCATTCCGGCCGAGCTGCCGCATCGCTCGACCGTGATCGGAGATTCCGTCACGTACAAATCCCTGTATTTTGCGCCGGAGCTCTTTGGCTCCGAAATTGCCGGGATCGTCATCTTCAATATGAGCAGCCTCGGCGCGGCATTGTTCGACCGGATCGCGGTTCGCAGAGAGTCGGATCTCCAGGCGGGGCTCAACCGTGAGTGCCTGGACTTGCTGATGAAAATTCTGCATGAAGACATCGTCCGGCCTGTCGAGCTGGCCCGCCTTCCTCAGCCGAACCATCCGCAATGCCGGAGGGTCATGGAGTTCATCGAACGAAATTATGCCCGCAGGCTGGGCATGTCCGATTTCACGGCGGCTTTTCCTTATTCGGGGCGTCACCTGTCGAGGCTCTTCAAGGCCGACGTGAGGATCGGCATTTTCGACTATCTTCGAATCTACCGGATCTTGATGGCGTCGGTCGAATTGAGTGTTTCGTCCCGCACCATCACCGAGATTGCCTACGATTGCGGATATGAGTCGATTTCCTCGTTCTACCGCGATTTCAACCTGTTCTTCGCCGTCGCGCCCAAGGCTTTCCGGCACCGGATGGCAAGGGGTGCTCGGTCGGAGTTGATGACTGCCGAATGAGGCAATCCCTGACCAGGAGCTTGTGATCCGCAACGGAACGGAACTCCGGGGAAATCGGTGGACGTATTCGTTCTTCTTATTCAACGGGATTGCCGACGCCGGTTCCGCGCGATCCTCGATTCCCAAACCCTTTCGGAGGGACGAAAACCGGCGGTCACCGCAACGCCGGGTATGCCGCCCGGAGCAGGAACGGATCACGGTTTCGCCATGCCGTCCCGCGAAGTCTTCCTGGTGCCGGAGGCAACCTCGCCCTTTCCACGCAAAGGCCGAGGGAACCCTGCAATTTGCGGCGTTGCGGACATCAGCCAAGGCGTTGAAGAAGCCGATATCGCAGCGGGTGGCCATGGCTTTCCCGGCGTCATCGGCGTATTTTGAGAACAGTGCGGGCGACCGAAAAGCGCCTGTGATACAAGTTCTTGTTTGAAATAAGTGCATTGGGCAGGCCGCATTCCGTCATGGCGCATGATTTCGCGGCTCACTCCAGGCCTCCTATCGCCTCACGCAACGACGCCACGGCGCAAGGAAAGCCTCCTGCTTGCGTGGGCCGACTTCCGCCGGCAGACGCAAAAACCGCTCGACCTGACGATCTCGCCCCGTCGCGCGCGGAAGCACGGATTGCAACATTCTTGCGAAGCCATGAGAAAGCATCTCGCCCCGTCGCGCGCGGAAGCACGACTTTCCTCTTTGCCGCAAACTTATTCGTTGCGGCGTTGCGCCGTGGCGTGAGACCGGGTTGCGTTGAAAATAGCGGCATCGGGCGGGAGGGCATAAAGCCTTCCCCTTGTCTGACGGGCACATCGGTCCGTAGGGGGGTATCCCCGCCCGCGTCACCTCCCGACGGGCAGGTGTTGTGTCGTCTTGAACGCACCTCGGTATGAAAAGTGAAAAGTGTAGGTTTGACCCTCAGGTGAGTCCAAACAACCGGGCGGCGTTCCCGCCGCAGATGGCTTCCATGTGAGGTTCCGGGAGGCCGGATTCGACCATTTCGCGAAAATACCGGGCGGGTTTGATGAGGGGGTAATCGCTGCCGAAGAGGATCTTGCCCGCCGGAAGCACTTCGGACATGTGCCGGTAGATGGACGCGTCGTAGAGGAAAGGCGAGGCGGCGGTGTCGTAGTAGACGTTGGAGAGGACTTCCCGGGCTTCCTTCTTCAGCAGCTCGTAGAAGCACAGGCCTCCTCCCCAGTGGCCGAAGATGAGCGGGATTCCCGCCGCGTCGGCCGCCAGCCTGTAATAGAAGTCCAGGCCGAGCGGGGCCTTGCCCGGATACGCGTGCCCCACGGGTTCGTTGGCGTGGACGAGCAGGACCGACCGGCGGGAGCGGCAGCAGTCGAAGAGGTCCCGGAACCTGCCGAGCGCCGTCCGTTCGTCGCACGGCCCGTAGACGGCCAGTTCCCCCAGGCCCGCCGCGCCGGCGCGCAGGCAGCGTTCCGCCTCGATGGGGCCGGAGCGGGTGAGCGGGTTCACGCAGGCCAGGGGTATGAGCCGCGGGCTGTATTTTGCCGCCGATTCGAGGATGTAGTCGTTGTGCCGCCTGACCGTGTCCGTGTCGAACCAGGGGAATCCGAAGACGACGGCACGGTCGACGCCGTCTTCGTCCATGGCGTCGATGAGCACTCCGGCGCTGGCCATTCGTGACTTGGGCGGGCTGTAGAGCAGCTTGAACCACGGGTCGCTCTCGAAGTGCCGCTCGCGTCCCCAGATGATCTCCGGTGGAAAAATGTGCGTGTGTACGTCAATCTGCATGACCGTGACTCCCCATCCTCCCACAGTTTCATGCCCGCGCGGGTTCGGACCCGTCCGTCGTCCGGTCCGTGCATCGATGCCCCCGGGCCGCCCGCGGTCGTTCAAACCTCCGGGCACTCTCATGCTCTCAGGCATGGTTATCAAAAACGGTTCCTTATGTCCACTCCGTCGAGAGGGATCAGGCCTTGACATTGGACAGCAATGAACGGACCGGGGAGTCGCGCGGGACAAATCCGGCGTGTCGGGGGCGTAGCTGCGAGGGGCGGTTATTGTGCGCGGCATCGGGGGAAAGGGTGTCTCACAAGTTTATGAGCCTGCCGGGTGCAGGCGGAGGAAAGAGCGGGTTCGACATTCCTGATTCCGTGGCCTGCCTGACTGCCGAAGAGCGCGGCAGGCGAGAAACGATTTTCCTTTTGGAGCGAATGGGGGTAAGAAGGATACGCTCGGGAGCGGGTACGACGGGCTCACGGACCATGATGTGGGAGGCGGGCCGCGGCGAGGAGAGAAAGTCGCGGCGAAAGCCGCACGGAGGGGAACGTCGCCGGCGGGTCAGGCGGATTTCGGGCGGCAAACCGCGCGGTATTTTCGAGCGGGCGACTTCGAGGCGAGGGCGCGCAAGCCGAGTTATTCGATCGGTTGCATGGCGGCTTGCCAGGGCATTGCGCAACGCGGGACATCACAGTCGGGCCGTGATGCCCGGTTGCGTTCAAGATGGGTGCATGGGGCGGGGGGGCATGAAGACCTCCCGTACGTCTAACCGGCATATCGGTCCCCAGGGGCGGGTTTTACCCCGCCCCGCGTCGCCCGCCGCCGCTCGGGTGTTGTGTAATCGTGGACGCAATTGGCCATGGCGCCGGTGTCACCACAAGGCATGAAAACAGACTCCCCCAGGAGTCTATCTTCCAGGTAGGTTCGTATGAGGCGGGAATGAACAGGGAAATTGAAAGTGTGGCCGAAGCGGTCGTGAAGGCGGCGGGGGATGTGATCCGCCGGCACATCGGGCAGGTCGCCGATTCCGATATCCAGAGCAAGGGACCGGCCGACTTCGTCACCAAGGTGGACCGGATGGTTGAAGACCGGATCATCGAAACGATCCGGGCGCACTTTCCGGAGCACCACATCATGTCGGAGGAGACGGACAACGACGGCCTCCAGCCCGGGATCACCTGGGTCATCGACCCTCTGGACGGAACCACCAACTTTATCCATGGGTTCCCGTTTGTGGCCGTATCGGTGGCGGTCTGCGTGGACAAGCGGCCGGAGCTGGGTCTGGTGCTCGATCCGGTGCGCGACGAGCTTTTCATCGCCCGCAGAGGCGGGGGGGCGTATCTCAACGGCCGACGCATCCGGGCCCGGAGCGGGGCGGCGTTGGACGAGGCCCTGGTGGCCACGGGATTTCCCGTCCGCTCCAGGAAGGTAATCGAACCCTTCCTGGATACCTTCCGGGCCGTTTTCACCCGGGTCAGCGGAATCCGGCGGGCCGGAGCGGCCGCGCTGGACCTGGCCTACCTGGCCGCCGGGCGCGTGGACGGCTTCTGGGAGGTGGGGCTCAAAGCCTGGGACGTGGCGGCGGGGGCGTTGCTCGTGACCGAAGCGGGGGCGCTGGTCACCGACTTCTGGGGCGAGGACCGCTACCTGTACAACGGCCACATCGTGGGTGGGACCCCGGCCGTCTATCCCTTCCTGCTGGAACAGGTGCAGCATTTTCTGACGCCGGCCCTGGAGGCGGACGCCTGATACCGGGTTGCATTCAAGATGGGCGCACTGGGCGGAAGGGCATAAAGCCCTCCCCCTTGTACGTTTGATCGGAGTAACAGTCCGTAATGACAAGATTTATTTCCACACGCGTCCCCTACCGCCACGTTTGACGGGGTCATCGTCCATACCGGAGCGATATCGAGGCCATCCGGCCGGTCCGCCAGGCTGCATTCCGTCAATGCGCACGATTTTACGGCTCACTCCAGGCGTCGTATCGCCTCACGCAACGACGCCACGGCGCCACGAAAGCCTCCTGCTTGCGTCGGGCGACTTCCGCCGGCAGCCGCAAAACCGCTCGACCTGACGATCTCACCCCGTCGCGCGCGGAGGCACGACTCCCCTCTTTTCCACCAACTCATTCGTTGCGGCGTTGCGCCGTGGCGTGAAACCGGGTTGCGTTGAAAATGCCGGCACTGGGCGGGAGGGCATAAAGCCCTCCCCTTTGTACGTATGACCGGGATATCGGTCCGCAGGGGGCCCCCCCCCGCGTCACCTCCCGCTGGGAAGGTGTTGTGTAATCTTGAACGCACCTTGGCATGAAGCGGCGGGACCCGGGAGTGCGTGTGCATGGGGACGGGGTGGCAGAGGGCGTGATGGAAGACGAACGGCTGCGCCGGAGTGCGCGTGCGGGGGGACGGGCCTTCCGCTCGTTCGGGGGCGAAACGTAGCAAGAGTGGGCATGGTTTTACCGCGCCCACATCCGGGGCTGCCCATCGTTCGGGGGCGGAGCGACAGATGCCGTCACAATGACTTGACGCAGGTCGGAGGTTGTCCGTTCTCCCGGCGATCGTCCGCCCCGGGAGAAAGGACGGCAAACGGCGGCGGTCAATTGGGAGAGGGGAGGTTCATGGCCATGAGTTTCTTGCTGTCCTCGAAAATGACCTCCATCTTGCGCGGGGAAATGATCTTGCTCACGACGCCCAGGCCGAAGCTCAAGTGGGAGATCAGAGACCCTTCCTTGTAGGAATCCGTCAACCGGTATTCCGGCACGCCCTCGCGGCTCGCGTCCATGAGGAGCTGGCGCCAGTCGTCGTCCGTCTTGGGGCGTGATATCCCCTTATATAGAACCGAGGGAAGGAGGTCTTCCTCGTCTTCTCCCTCCTCGATCATCAGGTCGTCCTCGCCCGTAAAGTCGAGCTCATCACCCTGGTCGAATTCGAGTCCGCCCTCTTCGTCGAATTCTTCCATCAACTGATCGTCTTCCATGTTCTTCTTGACCATAACTCTGTCTCCGTTTTTCCGCTTTATTTTCAACCTCGTTCCGTGTATTAGAACTCTGCGCAAAGGTCAAGCGAATTCAGCACGTTTCCGGAGCACGCACCAGACCGCGATTCCGCTCCCGGCGACAATCGCTTTCGGGCCGACCACGTTCACGCGCAAGCAGCGCGCAAGCCGCCGGGCCCCTCGAGTTTCTTCCTGTGCCGCGCGGTCGTTCGAGTCGAAGATGATCAACATACTGGTCAACACCATTCTGCCCATCTTCAGCATCATCTTCGTCGGGTACCTGCTGAAGCTCAAGAAAATCATCGATCCGGCCTTTTCCCGCACCGCCAACCAGATTGTATTCAATGTAGCCATTCCGGCGATGCTCCTCAACGAGCTGGCGCAGGCATCCTTTCGCGAAAACTTCAACCTGCGGGCGGTGATTTGCACCCTGGTCGCCCTGGTCGTGGTGATGGGCGTCAGTTTCGTGTTCTGCCTGGTTCTGAACGTTCCTCGCAGCCGGCGCGGCACGTTCCTGCACAGCAGCTTCCACGGCAATCTCGGATACATGGCCTACGCCATCGCCTACTATACCCTCGGCGAGAGTCATTTCGCGCGGATGGCGATTCTGAGCAGCTTCCTCATGATCGGGCAGAACTCCCTCGCCGTATGGGCACTCACCACGTTCAGCGAAACGCGTCCGCGACAAGGCCAGATCCGGAACCTGATGAAGCTCATGCTTCGCAACCCCATCATCCTGACCATGATCGTGGGGATCACCTGGTCCGCGCTGGGTTTCCCCATTCCCAAGCCGCTTCAGAAGGGGCTGGACATCCTGTCCGGAATGGCCTTTCCCACGGCGTTGCTGCTGATCGGGTCGAGCCTCTCCTTCGGGGCCTTCCGGGAAATGGCCATGGAGATCGTCGGCATCGGGTTTCTCAAGCTGTTCGGCCTGCCCCTCACGGGCTACCTGCTGATGATGGTCGCCGGGGTGCCCGACATCCTGACTTTGCCCGCCATGATCCTGCTCGGTTCCCCTCCCGCCACCGTCACCTACATCATGGCCACAGAACTGGGCGGCGACCCCGAGCTCGCCGCCACCAGCGTGTCCCTTTTCACCCTGGCGTCAGCCTTCAGCTATACCTTGATCCTGTGGATGTTTTCGTAGGCGGATGGTCCGGGTGAGGGCAGGGGACGGCTCCGGCCGCGGGGGCTATTCCTCTTCCGTGTCCAGACCGTACTTGATCAGTCGGTAGCGGAAGGAGCGGAAACTTATGCCAAGCAACTCGGCCGCCTTGAGCTTCACCCCGGCACTCTGCTGGAGGGCCTGCAGCAGCAGCTTCTTCTCAATTTCGACGAGGTAGTCGTCGAGCTCGATGCCTTCGGGCGGGATCGACCCGGGCGTGATGACCGACGCTTCGCTTTGCGTCTTCTTGTAGGTCGAAAGCGTCAGACTGTCCGGGAGAATGATGCTCGACGCCTCGAGCGCCACTCCGCGCTCGATGATGTGCTCGAGCTCCCTCACGTTGCCCGGGAAGTCGTAGTGCTTGAGAATGTCGATGGCGTAGGAAGAGATCTTGTGGATGTCCTTGCCGAAACGCTTCCGGAACTTGGTCAGGAAGTACTGCGCGAGGATCGGTATGTCTTTTGCCCTCTGCCGCAGCGGCGGTATCCGGATCGGAAGCACGTTGAGGCGGTAATAGAGATCCTCCCGGAAGAGCCCGTCGACCACCATTTTTTCAAGGTTGCGGTTGGTGGCTGAAATGATGCGGACATCCACCAGGATATCTTCGTTGTCGCCGATCATCTTGATGGTTTTTTCCTGGACCAGGCGAAGCAGCTTCACCTGGAGGGCGGGGGAGAGCTCGCCGATTTCGTCGAGAAACAGCGTGCCGCTCTGGGCCGCTTCCACCAGGCCCTTGCGGGTCACACTGGCGCCGGTGAACGCCCCCTTCTTGTACCCGAACAGCTCGCTTTCGATGAGCGTTTCGGGGACTCCGCCGCAGTTCACAACCACGAAGGCTTCCTGAGCGCGAGCGCTCTGGCGGTGTATGGCCTTGGCGACGAGTTCCTTTCCAGTGCCGCTCTCGCCCGTGATCAGCACGTTGCTGGACGTGGCCGCAACCCGTTTGATCAGCTCGTAGACCTTGCGCATGCCCGAACTCTCGCCGATGAGGCACCCGAAATGAAGCGGCCCGTCCTCGGGTTCCTGGGGCTGCTCCTCGCCCACCTTGCTGCGCAGGGCGTTCTCGATCACGGTCCGGATCTCGTCGACGTTGAACGGCTTCGGGAGATAGTCGTAGGCGCCTTCCTGCATGGCCGCAACGGCGGTTTCGGCGCTGGCGTAAGCGGAAATGATGATCACCACGGTCGAAGGTGAAATGACCTTGCACTGCTTGAGAACGTCGAGCCCGTTGATGGGCTTCATCCTGATATCGGTGATGACGAGGTCGTAGGTCTCGTTTTGGATGAATTCGAGCGCCTCTTTGCCGGTTTCAGCGCACGTCACCTGGTAGCCCTGTTTCTGGAGCATGATCTCCAGAAACTCGCGCATGCTCGCTTCGTCGTCCACTACCAGGATTTTTGCGTCTGCCGGTTGCATGGGTTATACGCGCACCCCGAAAATCGGGACCTGCCCCGCAGCCTCTCGCGCCCTGCGGTATAGCCGCTCCTTCAAGGACACATGCCGCATCGCGGGACGTTCGGACGGAAGCCCGGAGAAATGGTCGGTTAAACACTCGGCCGCAGATCGAGCGCCGCGCGCGCCATACATGCCGCCCGCGCGAAGGCGGGCTCGCGCCGGGGCATGGCGTATAACGCTTCGCCTCTGCGGGAACGCGATGCCGGTCCCCCGGCACATCATCGCCCTGTTCTTCTACATTCGGCTTTGAGCTGATTCCGGATGAATACTATTTAGACAAACGGGAAAAAGCGACCTTTCCATCGAAAAACGTTATCAGGGCCCGGCCCCTGGTCGGCTGCCCGTGGAACGGGCAGTTCCTGCTCTTGGACCGGAATGTCGTGCAGTCCAGGACGAAGTAAAATTCCGGATCCAGGTACGTCATGCAGGCACGTTCGTTCAAGAGCAGCGTTCCGAGCGGCAAGCCGAGTATGCGTGCCGGGTTGCAGCTCACCTTGGCGACGGCCTGGGAAGGGGTCAGCGTCTTTTCCCTCACGAGCTCGAGAATCAGCGGCAGGGCGCTCTCCAACCCGATGATGCCGTTGGCCGCGTACTCGAATTCCGTGTCCTTCTCGACACTGCTGTGAGGGGCGTGGTCGGTGGCGACGGCGTCGATGGTCCCGTCCGCCAGGCCCCGCTTGACGGCCTCCACATCCGCGGAGCCGCGAATCGGGGGATTCACCTTGTAGAGGGTGTCGAACGTCATGAGCCGATCGTCCGTGAGAGTGAAGTAGTGCGGCGCCGTTTCCGCGGTCACGGGGACTCCGCGGCTTTTCGCCTCGCGAATCATGCGCACGGCTCCTGCCGTGCTGACGTGGGCGATGTGCAGTCTCGCTCCCGTGAGCTCGGCCAGGACCAAGTCCCGCGCAACCATGACTTCCTCGGCCGCGTTCGGGATGCCGTGCAAGCCGAGCAGCGTCGAAGTCGGGCCTTCGTTCATGAGGCCGCCTTCGGAAAGAGCGGGATCCTCGGCGTGGCTGATCACCGGCAGGTCGAAATTCTTCGCGTATTCGAGCGCCCTGCGCATGAGCATGCTGTTGGCCACCGGCCGGCCGTCATCGGTCACCGCCACCGCGCCGGATGCCTTCAACTCACCGAATTCCGCCAGGCTCCGCCCTTCCAGCCCGCTGCTCACGGCTCCCACGGGCAGCACGCGGCAATGGCCCTGCTCCCGGGCGCGTTCCAGGATGTATTCGGTCACCGCCGCGCAATCGTTGACGGGTTTGGTATTGGGCATGCACGCCACCGCCGTGTAACCTCCGGCCACGGCGGCCATCGTCCCGGTGTCGATCGTTTCCTTGTATTCCTCTCCGGGTTCGCGCAGGTGCACGTGCATATCGATCAGACCCGGAACGATCCATTTCTCCGACGCATCGATCACCGCAAAATGGGCGAGACGGTCGGAAGGCAGGTCGATATTCGGCTTGATATCCGTCAGGATGCCGTCGACGACGAGCACGTCGGCAACGGCGTCCATGTCCCGGGCGGGGTCGATCACCCGCGCGCGGCGAAAGAGGTAATTGCAGGGATCCGCCTTCCCTTTCTTCATACCGCGAACTCCTTGGATTGCCCGGCCCGCGCTCGACCGTGCGCCTTCGAGCAGCCGGCCATCATTTCTGGCCCAACAGGTAGAGCAGGGCCATGCGCACGGCGACTCCGTTGGTCACCTGGTCGAGAATGACCGAATGCGGCCCGTCGGCGACGTCCGGGCTGATCTCCACACCCCTGTTCAGCGGGCCCGGGTGCATGATGAGAACGTTGCGCCGGGCCTTCTTCAGTTTCTCGGCCGTCAATCCGTAGTAGATGGAATACTCGCGCAGCGAGGGCAGAAGCATCTGCTGCTGCCGTTCCTTCTGAAGGCGGAGCACCATGATCACGTCTGCTTCCGGAATGATTTCACCCAGCCTGTGGCTCACCTCGACGCCCATCGTGTGAGCTTCGGGCGGTATGAGCGTGATCGGGCCGCAGAGGATGACCTTCGCGCCCATCTTCCTCAAACCCCAGATGTTGGAACGCGCCACGCGGCTGTGGGCGATGTCCCCGAGGATGGCCACCGTCAGCCCGTCGAGCTTCTTCTTGTGCTCGAGCATGGTCATCATGTCCAGCAGGGCTTGAGACGGATGCTCGTGCATGCCGTCCCCCGCGTTGATGACCGATGCCGCTGTATGCCGCGCAATGCGGTGGGGTGTTCCGGACACGGTGTGGCGAAGGACGAAGACGTCCGGCTTCATCGCTTCGAGGTTCTTGACGGTATCGAGGAGCGTCTCTCCCTTGACCATCGAGCTCGCTGCCGTGGTGATGGAATAGGTGTCCGCGCTGAGCCGCTTTGCAGCGATATCGAAAGACGTCCGCGTGCGCGTGCTCGGTTCGTAGAAAAGATGAATGACGGTCTTTCCCCTGAGAGTGGGCACCTTCTTGATCGGTCTTGCATTGATTTCTTTGAGGGTAACGGCCAACTCCAGGATGTGCTCGATTTCATGGACGTCCAGTTCGCGGAGTCCGAGCAAATCTTTTCTCTTAAACGGCATGAATAAACCTCACCCTTTCGAGTCCATTGGAGCAACCCCGATTTGCTGCGCTAATCTAGCATGAGTTGACCTGCCGGGCGAATGAAATTGAGGCGGTGTCCCGCAAAAACCCAATCTGGAAACAATCCCGCGCAATTGCCTTGAAATGCGCGCCGGTGAACCCTTTCCCTTCGAGCGACGCCGGGGGGAAACCCTTCCCCGGGGGCCCGATTTCGGCGGGTATCGGAACGTTTCGTTGGAACGCGCTCGATCCCGCTTTACCGAAAGGCTCGACGGCTTATCGCGTGTCGGGTTAACGAGCTTGACACTTGGGACGAATGTTATTAAATGAATTCGCGATGATTTTCTGAAGGGAGATTTTTGATGTCGAGAGTACCGATTACCAAGGAAGGATTTGAGCGCCTGAAGATCGAGTTGCAGAGGCTCCAGCGAGACGAGCGGCCGATGGTGATCAGAGCGATCGAGGAAGCCAGGTCGCACGGAGATATTTCGGAGAATGCCGAGTATGAGGCGGCCAAAGAAAAACAGGCCATGATCGAGGGCCGGATTCAGGACCTTTGCCAGAAGATGGGCGAATGCGAAATCGTCGAACCATCGGATAACGACAACGGCAGGGCGATTTTCGGCTCCACCGTGGTGGTGGAAGACACCGAAACCGGGGAAGTCACCTCCTATCGTCTCGTGGGACCCTATGAAGCCGACGTCCAGTCGGGCACCATATCGGTGGTATCCCCGCTGGGCAAAGCGCTGATCGGCAAGGAGGAAGGCGAGGAAATCCGGGTGCAGACTCCCAAGGGGGTCAGGAACATCGAAGTGCTCGAGATTCACAACTGAGGATTCGGCCGCCCGCTTCCCGTCGCCGCGGGCTCCCCTTCCCCCCTTTGAATGTCGCCTGAGCAATCCGGTGAACAAACAGCCTGTGAATTCGAGGCCGCGGTGAGCAGGCAGTCTCGTGCCGCGGTTTCGCCCGCGCGACCGTGACGCCGGAATCCCTGCGGGGGACCTCGTTCTCGCGGACCGGTGCGCGTGCCGCCCGTACCACGGCGGGTTCCGGTCCGGTGATGGGAAATTCTCCCGGGACGTGTACGGATTGGGGTTGACACGCGTTGTCGCCGTGAATTATAAGAAACGCTTCGATTCCGAGGCGAAAGACCGTTGTTTTTGAACGGTTCCGAACCTTATACTATTTCAACTCAACAGGAGGTCGACTTGGCCAACCACAAATCAGCCCTCAAGCGGGTCAGGCAGAGTGAAGAACGCCGTATCCGCAACCGTGCGCGGAAAACCAGGATGAAGAACGTCATCCGAAGCCTGGAGGAAGCCATTGCTTCGAACTCCAGGGAAACTGCCCTCGAACGCTTGAAAATGGCGGTTTCCGTGATCGATACGACCGCTTCCAGAGGGGTCATCCACAAGAATACGGCCTCCCGGAAAGTGGCGAGACTATCCAAACGGGTGAACGCACTCTAGCCGCCGCATATCCCCGCCGGCTCGTCCCTCCGCTCGTTTTCGGCCCCCGGTGCGGTCCGTCTTCCCCGAGGGCCCATACAATTTTGCGTTCGTTCAAGATGAGTGCATTTGGGCGGGAGGGCATAAAGCCCTCCCCTACGTTTGATTGGCGTAACGGTCCGTAATGACAAGGTTTATCCCCGACCGCGTCACCTCCCGACGGGCTGGTGTGTGTCATCTTGAACGCACCTCAGGTTCAGTCGTTTTTCAGACACATCCCCAGCACCAGGTTTTCCAGCAGCGCCTCCGGGTTCGTCCCGGTGCTTTTGAGGGCGAAGTCCGTGTCGCAGATGGCACGGTGCATCCGGAACAGCTCGGCTTCGCTGAAAAGCGGTGCCTGTCGGGCGTGCTTGCCCGCCACGAACTGATGGATGTTGAACTTGCGGGCCGCCTGCGGCAGCGGCATCCCTTCTTCCAGGGCGCTCTTCACCTGCCACAGCTGACGGACATGCCGCGCGATCATGGCCAGAACCTGCAGCGGCGCCTGGCCTTCCGCCAGCAGGGATCGCAGCATCGCCAGGGTCCGCCCGCTCTTGCGTTCCGCCACGGCATCCAGCAGCTCAAAGATCGTGTGGCCCCGTTGCGCGCTCACTGCCTGCAGGACGTCGTCGGCCTCGATGGCCGCGTTGTCGCCCACATAGGTGATGAGCTTCTCGAGCTCGCTTTCAAGTCTTTGCAGGTCGGTTCCCACTTGTTCCGCGAGGTGCATCGCGGCCTGGAAAGACAGTTCCTTCCCCTGCTGCCGCGCCCGGTCCCGCAGCCAGCGGGGCAGATCCCTCTCCGACGGGCCGTGAAGGTGGACGACGGTTCCAACCGTCGCCACCGCCGCTTCGATTTTCTCCAACCCCTTTTTGCCGGAAAGCGTGAGCACCAGGCATGCCGTCGGGAATGGGCGGGCGAGGTAGGAAAGCAGGATTTTGCGCTGCTCTTCGGGCCAGTTTTCGATGTGCCGGACCATGAGCAGCCGTTTCGGGGCGAACATGGGAAGGGCGCGCAGCCCGGCCACCATCTCCGCCGCGGTGTATTCCTTCGCCTGGTAGCGTTCCCCGTTGAACGCGCGGGCTCCGCCCGAGGCGATCTTTTCCACGAGCCGTTTCCATGCCTCCTCGATCAACAGCTCCGCCTCCCCGACCAGGAGATAGACGGGCGACAGAGGTTCCCGTTCGAGACGCCTGAAAAATTCATTGGACGGCATGGTCAAAAATTGCTCAGGAAGCGGTCATGAATGCGGGTTGACATTTCCTTTGCAAGGAACTGCAGCGCTCCCTTGCGGCTGTCGAAGCTGAAGATCGGATCGGGGTCCTGCGCATTGCGAAGTTGCCGGTATACTTTGAAATAGGTGAAATTCGGATCCTGCCACAGCACTTTTCCCGTGTTGATTTCAATGCACCGGATTTCCAAAACCACGTAAAGCCGCGTTTCGATGGCCAGCGCATTGTTGTAAGTGAGGGGAAGATCGCGGTGGGCCACCGCGGAACTGTAAATGTTGGTGATGGTTCCCCTGAAAACGGCTTCCGCCTCGTCCTGGGACACGACCCTCATCGAGCCTCTGCGCATGAATTCCCTGCGCAGCTCTCCGGCAAAGATGGCGCCCAGGTCGGGTTCCGACGTCTTGTTCTCGAAAACGGGGATGGCGATATTGTGCAGCCCCGGTTTCGGTCCCGGACCCTCTCCGGAGAAGTGATACCCGCACCCTGTCGTGCAGAGCAGCAGAACAACCGCGACGATGAGGATTCTCGAACGGATTTGCATGACGTTGCGCTCTTTCTGCCGGAAGGCGGCCTATACGACGACGTTGATGATCTTTTTCGGAACGACGACGACCTTCCTCACCGGCTTTCCGGCAATGAATTCCTGCACGCGGGAATCGGCCAGCGCGGCCGCTTCCATCTGCTCCGGCGTCGCGTCGGCGGGAACGGTGATCCGACTGCGCAGTCTCCCGTTCACCTGCACCACGAGCATGACTTCTTCGGCCTGCAGAGCTTTTCCGCTCCATTCGGGCCAGGGTTCGAGCAGAACGCTTCGAGTGTGTCCCAGTTCGTGCCAGATCTCTTCGGCGATGTGAGGCGCCATGGGAGAGACGAGCAGGATCAGCGCCTCCACCGCCTCCTTCACCACCGGCCAGATGTTCCCGGCCCTGGAGCCGCCTTCCACCACCTGGTAAATCTGGTTCACCAGCTCCATGATCGCCGCGATGGCCGTGTTGAAATGGAAGCGGTCCCGGATGTCTTCGGTCACCTTCTTGATGGTCTGGTGCGTCTTGCGATGCAGGGCTTCAAGCGGTTCCGGAAGCGCTCCGCCGCCGTTGTGGCGCGGCGCGGACCGCAAGGCGTCGAGATTGTCGGAAACCAGCCGCCAGATCCGGGACAGGAACCGGAACGATCCTTCCACTCCCTGGTCGCTCCATTCCAGATCCTTTTCAGGCGGGGAGGCGAACAGGCAGAAGAGGCGCACCGTGTCCGCGCCGTAGGCCTTGATCATGTCGTCCGGGTCCACCACGTTCCCCTTGGACTTGCTCATCTTGGCCCCGTCCTTGATCACCATGCCCTGGGTGAGCAGGTTCCTGAAGGGTTCGTCGACCTCGAGCGCCCCCATGTCCCGCAGCACCTTCACGAAGAAACGCGAATACAACAGGTGGAGCACGGCGTGTTCGATGCCGCCGATGTACTGGTCCACTGGCATCCAGTAATTGACTTTGGGCAGATCGAGCGGCCCCTGATCGTACCTCGCGCACGCAAACCGGGCAAAATACCAGGACGATTCCACGAAGGTGTCCATGGTGTCCGTTTCCCGGCGTGCGGGACCGCCACAACGCGGACAGTCGGTGTTCAGGAAAGGAGCGTGCACCGGAAGGGGGGATGCGCCGTTGGGCAGCAGCGCGACGTCCGTCGGCAGAACCACCGGCAGATCCTTTTCGGGAACGGGAACGGTTCCACATTTGTCGCAATAGACGATCGGGATGGGCGCACCCCAATAACGCTGCCGTGAAATGCCCCAGTCTCTCAGCCGGTACTGGACGGTTTGCTCCCCGAGGCCCTTCCCGGCCAGGTCCGCGGTGATGGCGGTGCGGGCCTCGGCGGACGCCATGCCCGAATACGCGCCGGAATCGACCAGCACGCCGTCGTCTTCGAAGGCCGCGGACAAGTTCTGCTCGGCCGGAGCGACCGCCGCATCGGCCGGCTTGATGACCACCTTGACGGGCAGCCCGTATTTGCGCGCGAATTCGAAGTCGCGCTGATCGTGGGCGGGAACGGCCATGACCGCTCCCGTACCGTATTCCATCACCACGAAGTTGGCGACGTAAATGGGCATTTTCGCCCCGGTGACCGGATTGATGCAGCAACTTCCGGTGAAAACCCCCTCCTTTTCGAGGAGCTCGGCCTCACGGTCGTTGCGCTTTGCCTGCTTGGCGGCCTGGACGAACCGCAGCACTTCGGGTTCCTGGGGATTTCCGCGACAGAGCCCTTCCACCAGGGGGTGTTCGGGGGCCAGGCTCATGAACGTCGCCCCGAAGAGCGTGTCGGCGCGCGTGGTGAACACCGTGATCGAACCGTCCCCGGATTCCAGGGGAAACAGGAGCTTGCTTCCAAGGCTCTTGCCGATCCAGTTCTGCTGCATGGTGAGCACCCGCTCCGGCCAGCCCGGCAGCCGGTGGGTGTAATCCAGCAGTTCTTCCACGTAATCCGTGATCTTGAAGAACCACTGTTCCATTTCCTTCTGGACCACGGGCTGGTCGCAACGCCAGCATGCCCCTCCTTCGACCTGCTCGTTGGCAAGCACTGTCAGGCAGGTGCCGCACCAGTTGACGTACGCGCTACGCTTGTACGCCAGCCCCTTTTCGTACATCTTCAGGAAGAACAGCTGCTCCCAGCGGTAGTAGGACACGTCGCAGGTGGCGAATTCGCGGGACCAGTCGTAGGAAAACCCCAACTGCTTCAACTGGCTGCGCATGTACGCGATGTTCTCGTAGGTCCAGCGGGCGGGGTGGGTTTTCGCCTTGATCGCGGCGTTTTCGGCCGGCATGCCGAAAGCGTCCCACCCCATGGGGTGCAGCACATTGTGGCCCCGCATCCTCAAGAAGCGGGCGACCACGTCCCCGATCGAATAGTTGCGGACGTGTCCCATATGGATGCGCCCCGAAGGATAGGGGAACATTTCCAGGAGATAGAACTTCTCCCGGCCGGGAATCTCGGAAACCTCGAAGAGCTTTTCCCGTTCCCAGTGTTCCTGCCATTTCTTCTCGATACGCTTCGGTGCATATTTATAGTCCATCGTCCGCCTCTTTTTCCTCGATAGGGTTCGCGCGGCACCCCCGCACAACGGAACTCGCCGGAATAAATCGCAGTTTTTTTAGCACAGTCCGGGCTTTTTAGCAACATCAAGGCCCGAGCGGAGGGTGACGGAAGATGCGGGAGTCGGACCGGAGAAACGCCTTCGAACAGAAGACCGCCCCGCCAAGGCGAGGCGTTCATTCCCTCTCTCTTTCCCAATGGTTGCACCGGGGCTTTCCCTCGTTCGGGGACGAAACGTAGGGTGGGCACGGTTTCATCGTACCCACGTCCGGGGCTGCCCCTCATGCTGGGGCTAAGGGGACGGGAGGTCATCACCGACCATGAACAGACCGGGGCTTCCCCTTATGCGGGGACGAAACAGTCGCGTGCAACAGGGTGCAACCGGAAGAGTCCCGAGCCACACGACGATTGACCCGAAGAGGCGAATCCGGCGCACATGCAGCGCTTGCCTTGCCCGGGCACATCAGGGCTGCCCGAATCGCCGTGGCTTGTGCCGGTTCGGTTGGGAACGCCGCCCACGATTCCGAGGCCTGCCCCGCCGAGGCGAGGCGGGCCGGGACCGTCTTCCGCCAGGCTATCCGTTCTTTCGCACGAATTCCTTCATGAAGTCCACGAGCGCCTCCACGCCTTCCAGCGGCGTGGCATTGTAGAGGGACGCCCGGCAACCTCCCACCGAACGGTGCCCCTTCAGCCCGCCGAGTCCCGCGGCGGTGGCTTCCTTCACGAACTTGTCCAGGGCGGCGTCCGGCAGCCGGAACGTTACGTTCATCAGCGACCGGGAATCGGGTTCCGCCGTCCCCCTGTAATAGTCCTGGCTGTCGAGGTAGCGGTAGAGGGTCTCGCCTTTGCGGCGGTTGTGCTCCTCCATGCTGGCGATGCCCCCGACGGTCTCCTCGAGCCACTTCGTCACCAGGCTGACCGTGTAAATGGCAAAGCAGGGCGGGGTGTTGAACATGGACTTCTTTTCCGAAAACGTGGTGTACTTCAACATGGTCGGCAGTTCTTTGGGAACCCGCTTCAGCATGTCCTCGCGCACGATCACGAGGGTGACGCCCGCCGGGCCGGCGTTCTTCTGCGCTCCGGCATAGATCAGCCCGAAAGGCTTCGGATCGAACACCCGGCTGAAGATATCCGAGGACATATCGCTCACCAGCGGGACGTTCCCGGTATCGGGGAATGAGTGCCACTGCGTCCCGCGGATGGTGTTGTTGGACGTGATGTGCAGGTAGGCCGAATCGGGACGGACCTTCACCTGCCCGGGTATGTAGGTGAACTCGCGGTCCCCGGAGCTGGCGGCGACCTCGACTTCCTTGCCCTGGATGCGCGCTTCCTGGATGGCCTTCGTGGACCACATATCGGTCTCGACATAGGAGACCGGCTTCCCGGGCAGGGCCAGGTTCATCGGGACCATGCAGAACTGCATGCTGGCCCCGCCCTGCAGGAAAAGCACCTGGTACGTATCGTCCAGCTTGAGAAGCCGCTTGATCCGAACGATGGCTTCATCGAGTACGTCTTCAAACCATTTCGAACGATGGCTGACTTCCAGGATCGACATGCCGGAGCCGCGAAAATCCAGCATTTCGCGCTGCATTTCCTCGAGCACGGGTAGCGGCAGGACGGCGGGACCGGCGTTGAAGTTATAGATACGTTTTGCCATGATCGTTTCCTTTTTTCTCTGGAGAATCCAACAGCAACATCAGCAATGTCAACTTGAGGTGATCGATTAGGCTAATGAGGGACCTTTTCTTTGTCAACGAGTATTTCCGGGGCGTTTGCACTTTTCCCGACAGGCGATCGGATGCCGCGGCGGACCGCTTCCACCCGTTATTATCGCCGCGCCGAAGCACAGGAAATCGGAGACGGGGAGCGGCCGGCTGCGCGCCGTTTCCGTGAAGCATTTCCGTTGCGGCCGAGCGGGGACTTGTGTATGTTTTTGCTGATCGAGAGCCGATTTGAAGGGGTCGGGGCCGAATCCGGGGAGGATGAGGGGGGATTGTCGACCCGCACTTCCGTCACATCCCGGGAGTCTCGTTCTGAACGCGGTTCCTCATGATGCCCGCTTCGCCCGCGAAGCGTGAAAAGCGGTATCTTCAGGGCAGCTCGGTATCAGGGCTTCGCGGATTCCGGCTCACTCGGGCAAACGACGGCCTTGGCACGCCATGAACAAGGCGCGTTCCGGGCCGGAGGTTCCTGGGGACGTCCATGGAATTGAAATACATCGCATTTCCTGTGGAATACGAAGGCGAATCGAGGTTGGTGATCGATGACCGGTCCCTGCTCGAATGGGCTTCGGAGAAGGGGCGGATTCCGCGCCAGGCCGCGGCGGAGGCGATTCGAAACGGCATCACTCCATTGCGCTATCTGAAGAACCTCTCCGCGTTGAGCCTCGACGAGCAGCTGAAGCTTTGCGAGAGCACGGTTTTCATCTGCGGCTGCGGAGGGCTCGGAGGGCACCTGGTCAACCTGACGGCGAGGGCCGGGATCGGGTCGATCAGGGTTGCGGACAAGGATATTTTTTTCCCGACGAACATCAACCGGCAGCTGTTTTGCGATACCGGGCACATGTCGCGGCCGAAGGTTCATGTGGCCGAGGAAAGAGTACGGTGCGTCAATCCGTTCGTGGATGTGAGGGTCTACCCCCAGGCCGTGGATGCGGGAAACGCGGAAGAGTTCATCGAGGGTGCGGACGTGGCGCTCGATGCGCTGGATGATCTGCCCGCGCGATTCGTCCTTGCCGATGCGGCCCGCCGACTGGGAATTCCTTTCGTGCACGGGGCGGCCGCGGGGTGGTGGGGGCAGGTTTGCACGTTCCTGCCGGATTCGCCGCTGCGACTCTCCAGCATATACGGATCGCGCACGGTAAAGGACCCGTCGGAGGAGCGGATGGGAGTGCTTGGCCCCACTCCCGCGGTGATCGCGGGACTCCAGGCGTTCGAAGCCATCCGCATTCTTGCGGGCAGGAAACCCGCCTACGCGGGCCGGCTGCTCTATTTTGACGGTGAAACGGGGACGATGGAAATCGTCCCCCTGGAAAGCCCCGGGCCCGCGGAGGGGCACGGCCCCGGGTGAAGATCACCGGTCCCCTGGAGCACGGCACGTTTTTTCGCGAAGACGCCGTTTTCCCGGGGCGGGCCAAATGCGCCGTATCGCCGGGTCGCGTGACGGCCGGGGCCGAACGCGATCCGGCAGGGACGAATCGTCCGGACGCCCGGCGTGATGTCGTTTTTTGCCGATATCCGGCAGCGGCTGCGCATTTGCAGCCGGGCGTCGGTTGCCCCGAAAACCCGAGTCACCGAGGAGAAATGGATGGAAATCGATTGGCAGATCGGTCCGGCTTCCGAATGGAGGGCGGACGCGCTCATTTTTTTCGGTCTCGAGGAAGCAACAGAACCCCTGCCCGGATTCAATCGCTGGCTCGATCAGCACGGGCAGTGGCTGTCGGCTTCATCGGCGCTCCGCGATTTTCAGGGGAAATACCAGGAAGTCGCGGTGTGCTACGGTCCGCCCGAAGCGAATATCCCCCGGGTCGTCATGGCCGGGCTGGGGACCAGGGAAAAATTCGACATGGAGCGGCTCCAGGGCAGCGCGGCCGCCGCGTTGAACCGGTGCCGCGAGCTGCGCCTCGCCCGCCCGGCCTTTTGCCTGCGTTCTTTTTACGGCCTCCCCCTGATGGTGGATTCGGCGCTCAAGGAGGCGCTCATCGGGGGGCTGACCGGACTGCACCGCTACGAGGAGCTCAAGACCAGGGACATCGCGCCGAGCGCGGCTCCCTCACGCCTGGTGGTCCTGAACGAGTACGAACCCACGCAGGAGTTGCGTGCCCTGCCCGTTGCGGCTGAGGCCACTGCGGCCGGGATTTGCCTGGCGAGAGACCTCGTGTCCTCGCCCGCCAACCGGGCGACTCCCGCGTTCCTGGCCGACTGCGCGCGGCGCCTGGCCGACCGGGACGGCTGCCGGATCGAGGTCATCGGCCTGGAAAAGGCGGAGTCCATGGGAATGGGGGGCTTTGCCGCCGTCGCGCGGGGCAGCCGTCAACCGGCGTGCATGATCGTGCTGGAACGCTTTCCCGAGGCGGACCGGCGGGAGTCGCCCATTGTCTTCGTCGGCAAGGGGATCACTTTCGACACCGGCGGAATCTCGCTCAAGCCGCGGGACCACCTGGAGGAGATGAAGCAGGACATGGCAGGGGCGGCCGCCGTCCTCGGGGCCTTCGAAACCCTGGGCCGTCTGGGCTCCGACCGGCATGTGGTGGGGATCATGCCGTGCACGGAGAACATGCCGGGGGGAAACGCCTACAAGCCCGGGGACGTGATCCGGACCATGTCGGGTCTGACCGTCGAGGTGATCAGCACCGACGCGGAAGGCAGGATGGTGCTCTGTGACGCGCTGACCTACGCGCTGCGGTACAAACCCGCTGCCGTTTTCGATATCGCCACCCTGACGGCTGCCGTCATCATCGCTCTCGGGCAGCGGGTGGCCGCGGTCATGGCCAACCGGGACATCCTGGCCGAGGCCGTAGTCGATATCGGCGCCCAGGTCGGCGAACGGCTGTGGCCCCTCCCGCTCTACGACCTCTACTTCGATTACCTCAAGAGCGACGTGGCCGATTTCAAGAACGTCGGGGACCGCACGGCCGGGAGCATCGTCGGCGGCATGTTCCTGAAGCAGTTCGTGCCCGACACGACGCCCTGGGCACACCTGGACATCGCCGGGACCGCCTGGACCGACAAGGACCTGGGGACCGCGCCGAGGGGCGGCACGGGCTTCGGCGTGCGAACCCTCACCGAACTGGCCCTCCAGTGGCCCGATCTTGGGATCCGGTGAGGAGGGTCGGGTGAGACTTTGCGGGCCGGGCGGGGGTAAAAGGTGCCATGAGGCTCCCGCGGGGGGAGCGACGCCTGGGAGGCTGCGATGTCGCACTCCAGGTGCAGTTTCAATCCACGCTCCCGCGGGGGGAGCGACTGGAGGCGAAGCGAGCCGTTGCGTTCACGATGTTGTTTCAATCCACGCTCCCGCGGGGGGAGCGACCAACTCCCTGAGTGCGGCAATTGCCTCGACCAGGGTTTCAATCCACGCTCCCGCGGGGGGAGCGACGGCATTCAACGACCTGGTGAAAATCCCGTTGCGGGTTTCAATCCACGCTCCCGCGGGGGGAGCGACTTGAGCGTTCGATGCCATACGATCCGGGAAAGCCGGTTTCAATCCACGCTCCCGCGGGGGGAGCGACCGGCGGTCGAAGCACTGGTCAAATCTATCAGCGGGTTTCAATCCACGCTCCCGCGGGGGGAGCGACTTCCACGATGCGCTAATTGCGGCAAATCAATATCAGTTTCAATCCACGCTCCCGCGGGGGGAGCGACTCGGATACAACGGGGAGACGCTCCAGGAGGCAGAGGTTTCAATCCACGCTCCCGCGGGGGGAGCGACATGGGGTCCGTCCGGTCGCGTGGTCCCTTTTCGGGTTTCAATCCACGCTCCCGCGGGGGGAGCGACGTTCGTGGTCAGCATGGGGGACTTGTTCCATCCTGTTTCAATCCACGCTCCCGCGGGGGGAGCGACGTGCAATGTGGCTCTGCGTTCGCATCCTGGAACCCGTTTCAATCCACGCTCCCGCGGGGGGAGCGACGTGCGATCCGCGGCATTTTCTTCGCGTTCGAATGGTTTCAATCCACGCTCCCGCGGGGGGAGCGACATGGGGTCCGTCCGGTCGCGTGGTCCCTTTTCGGGTTTCAATCCACGCTCCCGCGGGGGGAGCGACTCGTCGTAAGCCGGGCCCCCCACCCGGACATCGGTTTCAATCCACGCTCCCGCGGGGGGAGCGACCCGATGATTCGGGATTGGATTAGCCTAAGTAATGGTTTCAATCCACGCTCCCGCGGGGGGAGCGACAGGACGCCAATGTTTCGGGAGAGGGAAAGTGATGGTTTCAATCCACGCTCCCGCGGGGGGAGCGACGCGCGGCCCAGCTCCTCGGCAAGTTGCGGCTGCGGTTTCAATCCACGCTCCCGCGGGGGGAGCGACTTTTTCCATTCTCCGGTGGTCACACTGGAGGATGGTTTCAATCCACGCTCCCGCGGGGGGAGCGACTTGCACTAGGTGCGGCGGCTGAGTGATGGAGGAAGTTTCAATCCACGCTCCCGCGGGGGGAGCGACGCGCCCCGCTGATTCGCACCGATGGCAAGATCCATGTTTCAATCCACGCTCCCGCGGGGGGAGCGACTGGATTCATTGGGTCAGGAAATCCACTGTATATGTTTCAATCCACGCTCCCGCGGGGGGAGCGACGCGCGGTTTGCAGGAGGAGGCATTGGCATGATTTTGTTTCAATCCACGCTCCCGCGGGGGGAGCGACGGGACAGTATTCGTTTTTGACGCGGTACTGATGCGTTTCAATCCACGCTCCCGCGGGGGGAGCGACTCACCTCGAATTCCATTCTACAGTAGTGGCAGTGGTTTCAATCCACGCTCCCGCGGGGGGAGCGACTGAACGAGGCGCTTCGATGTGCGATTATCGCTTGTTTCAATCCACGCTCCCGCGGGGGGAGCGACGCAAGTCATGCGAATGCCGGGGGATACCACAGGGGTTTCAATCCACGCTCCCGCGGGGGGAGCGACGAGCGAGATACCCGGCAACCTTCAACCACAACCTCGTTTCAATCCACGCTCCCGCGGGGGGAGCGACCCGATCCCGCACTTGCCCCTTTGCCGGAGATCCTGTTTCAATCCACGCTCCCGCGGGGGGAGCGACCCGCTCGTGGTGTTGTTCGGATCGGGGACAACCGGGTTTCAATCCACGCTCCCGCGGGGGGAGCGACCTGATCCATGTGCCGTGTTCGCCCAGGTTGTCATCGTTTCAATCCACGCTCCCGCGGGGGGAGCGACGGGATTGGCGCAATCTGTTCCTGATCGTAGGCAACGTTTCAATCCACGCTCCCGCGGGGGGAGCGACGTTCTGCGGACATGGCATACAAGGACGTGATGCAGTTTCAATCCACGCTCCCGCGGGGGGAGCGACTGGCGCAGATGGCCTCGCAGGTCATGCAGCAGATGTTTCAATCCACGCTCCCGCGGGGGGAGCGACGGCTATGCCTGGATGCGTTCTTTCGCAATGCCGCGTTTCAATCCACGCTCCCGCGGGGGGAGCGACCCCGGTTGAATACGTGGTCGGAATCCAGCCACATGTTTCAATCCACGCTCCCGCGGGGGGAGCGACTGTTGCCCCGGAGTATTGGGGAAATTTCCTTAACGTTTCAATCCACGCTCCCGCGGGGGGAGCGACATTCGCCGCACTCCCCAAGCCGGACATCGACTGTGTTTCAATCCACGCTCCCGCGGGGGGAGCGACTCCCGCTCCCATTTTGTGGCGTCGCGTTTGAGTTGTTTCAATCCACGCTCCCGCGGGGGGAGCGACACGGGTTTGCCGGTGGCCCGTTCGACTTCACGCTTGTTTCAATCCACGCTCCCGCGGGGGGAGCGACTCGGAACAATGGCCGTACTGCGCCAGGTGCGCCCCGTTTCAATCCACGCTCCCGCGGGGGGAGCGACCGAGTTCTCATTGAGTGATTTCGACTTCCTTCCAGTTTCAATCCACGCTCCCGCGGGGGGAGCGACATTTGCCAATCCTTCGTAATTCTGAGCCATTGAAGTTTCAATCCACGCTCCCGCGGGGGGAGCGACTCGACACGTTCGCCCTCGGCCGGCCGAATCAGGAGTTTCAATCCACGCTCCCGCGGGGGGAGCGACTTAACCGCGGATAAGATATGGATCGGCGACGAGTTTCAATCCACGCTCCCGCGGGGGGAGCGACTCTTCCGCTTACTGACCTCAACATACCCGAACTTGTTTCAATCCACGCTCCCGCGGGGGGAGCGACTTGAGGCTAAGGCGAAAGTACGCCAATCGCTTCTGTTTCAATCCACGCTCCCGCGGGGGGAGCGACGCGGGCTCGTAGTGGACGGCGTGATCGGACCAAGTTTCAATCCACGCTCCCGCGGGGGGAGCGACTCTGCCATGACGCGGCGGTTGGGCTGGCACTGGCGTTTCAATCCACGCTCCCGCGGGGGGAGCGACCCGGTTCCATGGTCGGGGATCTTCTCAGCCAAATGTTTCAATCCACGCTCCCGCGGGGGGAGCGACACCATGGAACAGCCATCGCGTGGCAGGTGGAAACGTTTCAATCCACGCTCCCGCGGGGGGAGCGACTCGTCCAGGAGCGCGATGTTGGTTTCTTCGTCCAGTTTCAATCCACGCTCCCGCGGGGGGAGCGACCCCGATTGCCATGGTCCACGATCATTTCTATAGGTTTCAATCCACGCTCCCGCGGGGGGAGCGACTCGGCCACCAAATGCACCTTGACCACCCCAAACTGGTTTCAATCCACGCTCCCGCGGGGGGAGCGACCGAACGCGTCCCGTTCGGCCAAGGCCCAATTATTGTTTCAATCCACGCTCCCGCGGGGGGAGCGACTCGGGAGTGCCCCCGAATGGGTGAGGCACGGCAAGTTTCAATCCACGCTCCCGCGGGGGGAGCGACACGAGCTGATCCAACTTCCTTGCAATATCCTGCAAGTTTCAATCCACGCTCCCGCGGGGGGAGCGACCTGCGCGGGTTGCTGGCTCTGCTGCTGCTGCTCCCGTTTCAATCCACGCTCCCGCGGGGGGAGCGACTCGGACGCACCGCTTCAAGGACGCGAATAGCGTGTTTCAATCCACGCTCCCGCGGGGGGAGCGACAGTAGGCGGCATATTTTTCCGTCTGGGTTGCACCGGTTTCAATCCACGCTCCCGCGGGGGGAGCGACTTGCCCAGTTTCACATCGGGCTTCACAGGGTCAGGTTTCAATCCACGCTCCCGCGGGGGGAGCGACATGAGATTATCAAAACGAACGGAGGGGAACGCATGTTTCAATCCACGCTCCCGCGGGGGGAGCGACTCGGCTGCCGTGTAGAGGTCGAGGTATTTGCCGAGGTTTCAATCCACGCTCCCGCGGGGGGAGCGACTGGTTCACGGGGAAATAATCTCAGTAAGGGCTGAAGTTTCAATCCACGCTCCCGCGGGGGGAGCGACGCAGGATGAGGAGCAGGAGGCTGGCCTCTACATGTTTCAATCCACGCTCCCGCGGGGGGAGCGACTTTGGATGGTTGCGTTGCTCGGCCAACCAGTTTGCGTTTCAATCCACGCTCCCGCGGGGGGAGCGACTTGCGGTGCTCTCTCAACTGATCGACTACGGCCAGTTTCAATCCACGCTCCCGCGGGGGGAGCGACGCCAGGACCGCGCAAATCCTCAAAGACGTAATCCCCCGTTTCAATCCACGCTCCCGCGGGGGGAGCGACTCTTTCGGATCGATTTCTCGGTCATCACCGATGTGTTTCAATCCACGCTCCCGCGGGGGGAGCGACATGCGCAGGATGAGGAGCAGGAGGCTGGCCTCTACATGTTTCAATCCACGCTCCCGCGGGGGGAGCGACCAATGCCTGCGGTAATCAGTTCCTTCCAGCCAGGGTTTCAATCCACGCTCCCGCGGGGGGAGCGACGCTCGGCTGCGATCGCCACCCCGATGGACCGGGCTGGTTTCAATCCACGCTCCCGCGGGGGGAGCGACCGCAGGATGAGGAGCAGGAGGCTGGCCTCTACATGTTTCAATCCACGCTCCCGCGGGGGGAGCGACTGGCGCTCGCTGCTTTTCATGGGCAGGAGAGCATGTTTCAATCCACGCTCCCGCGGGGGGAGCGACATTTCAAGACCAGCTACTTCGTGGAGCAGTTCATGTTTCAATCCACGCTCCCGCGGGGGGAGCGACCGCGGCGGGCTCCGGCTAGATACCGGGGATGAACTGTTTCAATCCACGCTCCCGCGGGGGGAGCGACCGCAGACCGGCGGGATGTGCTGTACGCTCAACACGTTTCAATCCACGCTCCCGCGGGGGGAGCGACTAGCGTTTGCTTTGGGGATTCGGGTTCCTCGGTCGTTTCAATCCACGCTCCCGCGGGGGGAGCGACGGGAACGGTCGGTGTTGGAACGTCGTATGATTTGTTTCAATCCACGCTCCCGCGGGGGGAGCGACCTAGCCGTGGTATCCTGTCCGATTGCCTGCGATGTTTCAATCCACGCTCCCGCGGGGGGAGCGACCTTCTCGATGTCCATCATTCCTCCTGTAGGTCTTGTTTCAATCCACGCTCCCGCGGGGGGAGCGACGGGCCGACCTGTACGGGGCCATGGGCATCAATAAGTTTCAATCCACGCTCCCGCGGGGGGAGCGACTGGGATCCTCCCTCAACAAGGGGATGGTGCGCCAGTTTCAATCCACGCTCCCGCGGGGGGAGCGACTCACGCCTTGTTCCTGGATTACATTGACAACTACGTTTCAATCCACGCTCCCGCGGGGGGAGCGACGTAACGGAAGCACAGAAGGAACTCGGATGGTCCGTTTCAATCCACGCTCCCGCGGGGGGAGCGACCGTCGTAGTAATACCGTTCCGATTTGCTCAACAGGTTTCAATCCACGCTCCCGCGGGGGGAGCGACCTCGCTCCTGCGTCCTCGATAACCAGTTGACCAGGTTTCAATCCACGCTCCCGCGGGGGGAGCGACGCGAGGCACTCAGCCTGATTCCGTGGGTCAAGTCGTTTCAATCCACGCTCCCGCGGGGGGAGCGACGGGCCGACCTGTACGGGGCCATGGGCATCAATAAGTTTCAATCCACGCTCCCGCGGGGGGAGCGACATTATCTGCGTCATCTCAACGATCAACTAGGAATGTTTCAATCCACGCTCCCGCGGGGGGAGCGACCTCATTTGCGGAAGGGATGCATCAAGGTTCGGCCCGTTTCAATCCACGCTCCCGCGGGGGGAGCGACCGGGTCCCGCCCGAGAGCCCGGCGGATCCCGCAAGTTTCAATCCACGCTCCCGCGGGGGGAGCGACTCCAGGCCGATGCTCCAGGTGCGATCTCCGTCGCAGTTTCAATCCACGCTCCCGCGGGGGGAGCGACCTTGGAAAGCTGGGGGAAAGAAAGGAAGAAGATGGGTTTCAATCCACGCTCCCGCGGGGGGAGCGACCTGGAATCAATGTCGCCACGCTCGATTGGTGCATGTTTCAATCCACGCTCCCGCGGGGGGAGCGACCCAGCGATGCAGGGCGTGTGTGCGGAAGATGGAGTTTCAATCCACGCTCCCGCGGGGGGAGCGACTCCAGGTTGGGGTTGGTTGAGGGGTTGTGTGGTGTTTCAATCCACGCTCCCGCGGGGGGAGCGACTGAAGGGCACGGCCTTCGGGTCAAGGATGGTCTCGTTTCAATCCACGCTCCCGCGGGGGGAGCGACCGATGCAATTCACCGGCCTCTACGATTCCACCGGGTTTCAATCCACGCTCCCGCGGGGGGAGCGACGGTATCCCTCGATGAATTGGTTGGGGTCTATCTGGTTTCAATCCACGCTCCCGCGGGGGGAGCGACTCCCGGACTCTAAATCTTTGCTGGCAGAGGGTTTAGAAAGCATGATTCGCGGAGGTGCCCGATCAATAGTTCGTTGTATTCGGTTGTCAAAGAACGTTATTCTCTAACATATTGATCTAAAAGGAAAAAGTTCGAGCGCGGACGGAATCTCACTTTAAGAGCGCCTAAGCCCAAACACAGCAAGCGAAAAACGGCAGATGCTCCAGATGTGAGCTTATGGTTCGCGCCCATTTTTCAAACAACCAGAGGTTCATCCGGGTCAATCGATTTTTTGGCTCCGACATGTTCCACGCGGCGCCTCCAATTTGCTCCCAGAAAGTAGAACCTCAGACTATCCTTTGCCGGATCGATGCGCTTGAGCAATTTGTCGCGAAAAAAGGCCCACTGGGCAGGGTCCACAGAGCATTCGAATACCGAAAACTGTACCCTTTGGCCATAGTCCCTGCAGACCTTCGCCACACGCCGAAGCCGGGCCTGTCCCTCCGGATCGCTCGTTGAAACGTCGTAGCTGACGACAACCATCATGGCATGTCACACCCTACTTCCAGATGAACGGCGGATAGGCATCCAGTTCACCCCGGAGGGCCCTGGCAAAGAGCAACGCCTGTATGAAGAAAAGCAAGCCGACGTGCACCTTCTCTCCGATGAACGGATGCATAATCTCCTCTTGTTTTCTGTTCTGGTAGGCGACGAGGACCTCCTTTCTCGTTTCATCGGACATGATGACCGCTCCGGTATCGGTCTTCCTGAAGCCGTCTCCCCGTATCTTCCTCAGGTTGATAAGGGAAAGGACCAACCGGTCGGCCAGAAAGGGTCGAAATTCCTCCATCAGGTCCAGGGCGAGCCCTGGACGACCGGGTCGGTCCCGATGAAGAAATCCCACGGCGGGGTCGAGCCCGACTGACTCGAGGGCGGACCGGACGTCGTGCATGGTCAAAGTATACACGAACGAAAGGAGCGAATTGACATTGTCCAGCGGCGGCCTCCGGTTTCTCTCTTCAAAAATGAAATCTTCTTTTTGTGTCGTGATGAGCTCATTGAAAACGCTGAAGTACACGCGGGCCGCATCGCCCTCAAGCCCTCGCAGAGCGTCGAGAGCCGATTCCCCGGCAATCCGCGTCAAGATGTTTCCAAGCTTGGAAGACACCTCCTTGATCGCCTCCGCGTTCAGCCTGTCCCCGTGGTCCCTGAGCGCTCTTTGAAGCACGGTCCGGGAATTTGACAGTTTCCCCGTGAGCACGCTTCTCGTGATTTCGGCGGTCGCTTTCCGATCATCAGCTTTGCGGTACTGTGTTCGTCTCAAGAGAACGTTCCCCGAGACCGGTCCCAGGACCCTGGCAAGAAATTTGCCGTGCTCGGTCAGAAAACTCACCGTCACGTCATTCTCGGCGCAGAAGCCCAAGAGAAAAGGACTGCACAAGACATTGCCAAAACAGACGATACCGCCGATCGTATGGACCGGCAGACGAAGCCGGATCTCGTTTTCGATTTTGACAACGACGGTCTCGCCTTCCTTGGCCAAGTATGCGCCCTGGGTCGTGACGAACAGAGTATTGAGGTGTTTTTTCATTCTTCTTCCAGTGCTCGCAACAGATAATTGCGGACCGACCGAGCTTTCGAGAACACTCGCGGCAGACATCGATCGTTCAGGGAGCAGTTAGCGCATCTCTGTGTGTAAACCGGCCGCGGTGTAACCCCGGATTCAATCAATTCATGGAGCTGTCTGGCGGCCTTTTCGGTTTGATCGCGCAGATATCCGTCAAATTCGACGTCCAGCCGGCGCCGGGTTCGTCCGTAAAATACCGCGCCGCAAGGGACATCGATACCGAGCATCTCTTCCAGGCAGAGCGCCTGGGCGCACAACTGGACCTTGTCGCAGTCGTCGGGCTTGGGTTTTCCGCGCTTGTGCTCCACCGGAAAGGGAAACCAAGTGGTTTTTCCGGCCCGATGCCGCGACCCGCCATCGGGCGTGGAAAGCGCCGGCGGTGGAATCAAGTGAAATTCCACCACATCGGCTTTTCCAATCAACCCCAAGCGCAACGACCGGAGAGGCACGCCTCTTTCGATCCTCACCCTGCCTCTCGATTCCCCAGCCGCATCATGTACATGCTCGTGCATGATGCGGCCTTCCGCTGTAAAGCGGTTCTCGTCCCACATCTGTTCGATATGGATGAGGGCGCACTGGCGCTCGCAGTAGACAAGGTGCTGCAAGGCCGAAAGGGGGAGAAGGTCGTCCTCCGTATACACCGCTATCCTCTCTTCTCGATGGACACACCGCTCGGAATTGCCGTTTCGTCGATCTTGACTTCATAGTCCGAAAAGGATCGGGCAGGTCCGGAGGCACCATCGATCCGCCCCACTTTGACCAGATTGAAAAGCTGATGGGCCGGCGCATTCCCCATTCTTGAATCGTGTTTGAAGACAACCAACTCGCGCGTCGCCATCTCTCCACGAGCCGCTGAACGATCATGCTCAAACATGTTGAGCAGGGCCTCCCAGAACAGCTCGAGGTCTTCTTCGGAAAAGCCTGTTTGAGCGGCGAGCGGTGCGGAGACAAAGCCGTGGCAGCGATACAGCGCGTATGGTACGGTGAACTTCCGACCCATCGTGCGGTTGTCGCCCTGCTGTTTTTCAGCCTCGGCTTCCGTGGCCACCGCCATGCGCGTGATGCTGTGCTCCAAAGGGACTATTGGTTCAATGCTCCGGGAGAAAGTGAGTTGCACCGGGCCGCGGACCTGGCCACAGTTGGGGGCCGACTTGAGTGACATAACTGCTCCAAAGGTCCTGATATCATAGAACGTCTTACACATCTGCTCTCGACCTCTTGACACTTCCGGCCCCCGCGGCCGCCTTGGCTTGGCCTGTTTCAAGGCCTCATTCACAGTCTTCCTGACCTCTTTTGAGAGGGCGGATTGTTTCAGCCAGTCTTTGATCTCTTTCTTATCTGCAACCGCGGCAACGACCAGCCAAAATTTATCGTCTTCATCCTCAACAATGGACAGCCCTTCGGGCATGCTCGACGCTTCAATCTCTTCGGCCTGTTCCCTCGGGATGGGATGCCTGGATTCTTCCCCAAGCTCAATTCCGAGTGATTCGAAAGCGGAAAAATGTGCATGCCCTAAGACGGCTTTTTCCTTGATGTAGATATCGTTGGGTGCTGACAGGCCTCTTGCAAGGCCGACATAATTTCGGACTTTTCTTTTCAGACAAACGTCCGTTACCAGCCCGTGACCTGTCTCGGGGTCAATACGCGGCAGGTTCCCTGCGTCGGGGTCGCCGTTGGGATTGCCGTCTTTCACGTCGAACAGGAGAACAAACTCATAACGATTTTCAACAAGACTATTCATGGTCTACCCCTCCTCTCGAGTTATTGTTCTTTTTTGGAACTGGTGAAAAAGGCTTGGCGTTGGTGGTAATAACCGACAGCAAAACGGCCTTGATCGGGCAGGCTCAGATGGGCCGGGAAGACGGTGAGCTCCTCCATGATTTCGCCGATCGTGCGTTCGAAGTTGACGACCCGGCCCCGGTTCTCCAGCTTGGCCAAGTGATGGTTCTTGAGCTTCATGAGGTGGGGAAAGGCGGCCACCGGGGTGGCCGAGGCGGCTCCGTAGAAACGGTCGCGAATGGTGGCGTTGATGCCGGGGCTGGCTTCTTCCTGGATCTTTTCCAGCGTGGCGAACAATCGCCCCAGCCGATAGCCGACATTGCCATTGGTGGTATCGAGAGACATGCCAACCTCCTTTTCAGTTTGTTTGTAGTACCTGGAGTTTCGTGCCAGGATCGCCTTGATGAGCGAGGCGCGGGGATACGTGATTTCACGTTCCGCGCGGCATCGGCGGATGGCGGTCCCAAGGAGTGCTTGAGGGTAGGGGTTTCCAGCCAGGATCGCTCTCATGAATTCACCAGCCAGGTTGGCGGGAATATTCTCTGCCTTACCCTGGGCTGCAGTGGAAACCAGCAGGCGGAACAGCGAAAGGTGCGCAGGGTGATGGGGCGCACGGACCATTTCGATGTCTTCGAAATGCTGTCCGATACTCCGCGCAACCTCGCCAACGCTGCCGGCATACCAGAACCGCACGGCGACACGGGCGGCATTGGGGGCCAATCCCAACACGAAGAATCTTGTCTCTGGATCGAGTTGGGGAGGAACACCGGTTTCGGGTGCACGAAAGGTTGCTAGTAATTGCCTGTAATCCTGTTCGAGCTCGTCCTTGGGCGGTTCGCCGAAGAGTTCAGCGAAAACACCCTCAATCTCATGTTTCTTCTCAGCCCAGAACACGGTGGAAGCGTCGCCAACCTGCAAGCGTCTGCCGGACCCTTTCGCAAGCAAATGGTTTAAGGCGGTCGTGTAGGCAAACTCGGCACGTTTCCCAACGGGGGCGTTGAAGCTCTGCTGTTTGCCGAAGGAACTGAAAGCGGGCAGGTTGAAAGAGACAATGTTGGCGCCCGACGTTTGAGCCCCATAAACACCCCTGATGGCGGTATGGAGCCGCGCCGATTCATCCGGTTCTCCGGTTACCAGGCAGGCCTGCCGGCCGGGACCGGGAGTCGCTCCCGCGGATTTCAAGGCAGCCACGACTGCGGGTCGTTCGCAGACGAGGCAGGTATCACCTTCCAGCTGAAACCCGAGGTTCGCGCCGCGTCGTTCAATTTCCGACCAGGCGGGGTCTTTGAAAACCGCTCCGAAATCGCCTCGTTCCAGAAAACGCAGCACAGCCCTTACTCCCGCATCCTCCAGGACAGGGGCAAGCTTCTCGCGTATGACGGCAATGAAACGGCGTTTCTGCTCCACTGCACGTTCGGCAAGCCTTGCGGGGTTCTTTTTCGGATCTGGCCTGGGCCTGCCGAAAACATAGGCAGGAACACCCCACAGGAGATTGGCGGCAACACCGCTGGTCTTCTTGACGGCTTGGGGGACGGTGAAAATCCGAGCGGTCTTGGTCTTTGCATCGTCCACGCGGGTATCCGTCAAACCCACAAAACGGCCTTCGAGGTTTACCACGACAACAAACGGAATCGGCTGCTTCTGGAATCCCTCCGTGGCTACACCGGTCAGCCCTTCGGTCTGCAGCCGGTCATAATAGTCCTTCAATCCCTGCAGAATCATCGCCGCACCTCCGTGCTTTCGGCAGGAGGAACATGGATCCGGCCGTTCCGAATCTGTGCGCGAAACCACAGCGGCATGGGCTCCAACCCTGCGAAATCGATGTCGTACAGCATGAACCCCAAATCACGGGATTCATCGATGGTCTTCGGCTCCGGGGACTCCGACGACCAGAGCTCGAAGTGGGCTGCGAACTCCCGACATCCGAGATACGGGCGGTGAAAGCACTGACCCTTCTCCGCGCGCCGCAGGAAAATTTCCTCGAACTTCTTGACGTTGTCCTGGGCGCCGGCTTTGGGAGTCATCTCGAAAAAGGCGTGAATCACATAGGCGACATCGCGCAAAAACAGCCCGGCCCTTTGTTGTCGCTGGTCTTCCACGAACAGGCCGCCTGCGCGGGGAATCATTACGGCGCCAACTTCGTTACGGCGCACCGACGCCCAGCGTATCGGGTTGAGCACGTCGATTCGGGAGATGCGCCAGTGAATGGCCGGCTTCCAAAGGATCGCCTCCAGAATGCCGCGCGCGGCCGAAGGGGTCATCACGTCGTAGGATACGCGCTCCACCTTCATTTCCGGTCGCGTGAAGCAGGCGTTTTCTCCCCACACCTTGAGGTGAAACGTTCGGCTTTTCAATGCTTCCGCGCTCATTGGTCCTCCTTATCTCTCGGGTTTACACCATCAGTTCATCGGGGTCATAAACCATGGAGCGGTCAGGGCAAAAACCCAGATCGTCGTCATAGAGGGCGCCGTGTCCCTGGATGAAGATGCCGGGATGCACCTCCCGGATTGCGCCGTCAACGCGCAACCGCTCGTGGAGGCGCCTCGGCAAATTGACCACATATCGCTGTAGCTTGCGCAACAGCCAACGCTCCGGCCCCAGGCGGGTCAATTGATCAACCAGTTTCACGCCTTGCTCGCCGTAAGTGACCATGACCTGCGCCTGGTCAATATCGTCGATAAGCTTGAACTTCGCCGCAGCCGTGCGAAAACTGAAACGGAACTCACTATCGGCTATCAGGTCCCTCAGAATGTTCCTGGCGTCCAGCCGAGCGGCACCCTGCACCCAATAGAGCTCACGGAAAAAGGCTGTGAAGTGTTGCGGCGTCAGTGGATCCGGCCCTCCTTCGACAAGCAGCCTTGCCGCGATGTCGGCCGCCTGCCGCAGAACACCTGCCGGCGGACGGCTTGGGGGTGTGAAAACGACCAATATGCCCTTTTCCAGGAGGCCTTCACGATTGCAGCGTCCGGCGGCTTGCGCAATGGAATCGAGCCCCGCGAGTGCCCGGTAGACGACGGGAAAGTCAAGGTCGACCCCCGCCTCGACCAGTTGTGTGCTGACAACGCGGGCAGGCCGACCGGCTTCCAGGCGTGCCTTGATCTCGGCAATCCGATGGGAACGGTGCGCTCCGCACATCAGGGCGGACAGGTGAAAGGTGTCTTGCGGCATCAGGGACCAGAGGATGCGGCAGTCGTCACGGCGGTTGACAACACACAGCACCGAAGAATGTCGAGCCAATTCCCCGGCAAGGTCTTCCCATGTCACGGGGGTTTGAATGTTTTCGGGTATCCGGGCTTCGACTCGTTTCAAACTGTCGAAAAGCGTGCCCGTATCATCCATGATCTCATCGATTCCCGCGAGGCCTTCAAACACGAAACCCGGTGACTCGTGCGGCCCCAAAGCCGGTTGCGTCGCCGTACTCAGCAAAATCGTCACCGAATAATTCTTGCGCAACTCGTCCAGTGCCTTGAGTATCGGCGTGAGAAACTCCGGTGGCAGAAGCTGTGCCTCGTCCAGCACGACTACGCTGCCAGCTACATTGTGCAGTTTCCGACATCGGCTGGTGCGGCCGGCGAAGAGCGACTCGAAAAATTGAACGCTGGTGGTGACGATGATGGGCGCATCCCAGTTCTCGCAGGCAAGTCGTGATTGAGGTGTATCTCGCTCGGTGTTTTCCACGTCGAGATTGCTGTGATGCTCAACGACAGCATCCCCGAAAATCCGTCTGAACTGATCGGCAGTCTGTTCGATGATGCTGGTATAAGGAATCACATAGATAATACGGCGATGACCGTTGGTGACGGCGTGATGCAGGGCAAACCCCATGGACGATAGGGTCTTCCCCCCGCCTGTCGGAACAGTCAGGCTAAAGACACCGGGCGGGTTTTTCGCCTTCTTGATGCACCGATCGAATACGTTCGCCCGTATCCCGTTGACCGCAGTGGGCCGGGTTCTTGCCTGCTTATCCGCCATGTATGCCGAGAAGGGAACGAGAATCTCCCGCAAGGACGGATACACGCCGCGCAAAGCCGCCTTCTCCGGTTCGAAGAAATTTTCGGTGTCGAGAAAATCGGCGTCGACCGTACAGGAAAAAAGCATACGCACCCAGAAGGCCGGATCGAGACCGACAGGTTTTTCCGTGGGGAAAGGCCGTTCCAGAATCTCAGCGGGAACCTCCGTGGTCAGAGCCGCGATAAGCAGCTCTTTCTTTAGCAGGCGCCGAGACAGAGCGGCCCGCCCTGTGATGTCTGCTTCCCAGTCGGGCAGCCCCGCGTGATGGCCTGCGGCGATGTAGGCCAGCAGTCTTCCCGCTTTACCGAATCGTTCGACGGCATGGAGGCCCCCTGCCGTGGAATGATCGACTCGCCTTCCGGCCTCGATGTGCGCTTCTTCACCGGCGCTTGATCTGATCTTTTGTTGAAAAGCTTCGGAGTATTTTCCCAAGTCATGCCAAAGACCGCATAGCCGACCCCACTCGCGAAAACCAAAGGAAGATGCGAAGTCGGCTGCTCGTTGCGCGGTTCCAAAGAGATGATCTCTGAGGAGATGCACGCGTCCGTCCCTAGTGATGTGAGCTAGAGGTTCTTTAGTCATTTCTTTTGAGCATCCTGCCTGTGACAGTCATTCCTGCTTGATACTGTGGGGTGGAGAAATTAGAACATATCTGAGTCCAAGGTATTCTATGCAAACCGCCATGAGCCTCCGGCTCACAATCAAGTATGAAAATCTCTCAAGCTGATGATATTTTCATGCAATCGATATGACAGCAAATCATATCCAAAAGTAAAGTAGAAGTGAAGTACTATCATATATGATACGGTGGCGCACTTCTTCCCACTGAATATTTTTGCAACGGATTCTTTCAGGCTTGATCAGCATTGTGCTGAACAGAGGATGGACAAACGTGTGGAAACTCATCAGTCAGTTTGAGTCGTCAAGATTTTACCTCTGAGCTCATGGGCGGGCAGGCAGTGAAGGCGGTCCTTTTGAAAAGCATTACTGCTTTAGGAGGGCCTTTGAAGCCGATCCTCATTGCCTCAGGCCGACGATTCATTCATTCCTGCCCTTTTCACGTGTTTGCCGGCGGGCGTGATACATCCGCTCGGTGAAACCACCCTCAAGCAGGAAGCTGCGCTCCAGGACATGCAATTGCCGGTCCAGGAGGTAGTTTGTCTGGTGAATCAGGCAGATCACAACGTTTGCGGCGATTTCAGGAGAGGCTGGAGAGGCGATATAGGGCCTATAGGTCGAATAGGACCTATCTTTCCTGTAGCAGAGCGATCGGATCTGCCTTGCTCGCGGATCGTCCTTGCCCCACAAGGGTAGTGTGTGCCGGCGGAGGTAGTCCTGGTAATCCAGCAACAGTTCTTCCAGGCTTGCTCGCGCAATACCCACTAACTTGATCTCGATTTTTTTGGATGTGCCTGATGCAACACTTCCCTCGGCGATGTTTTGTTTACCGCTGCGCGCCGCCTGCACCATCTGGTCCAGTGTGCGAGAACGGCGGTCGATAAACCGGGTGCAGAACTCAACCGTGGCGTCATGGACGATTTCCGCCATTCGGTAGGACTTCAAGTCCCGGTAACCGCCGTGAGGCGGAATGAGCTGATGGGAATTTTCCTCGTGGGTCATGGTATTTCGCCTCCCATTGCCGTCGTTCAGGTTTTTTATCACGGTATCATGGCAAGATGCGTGTCTTCCGGTAAATTGTTGTCGCGGATCCGGAGAGAGCAGCCGTTGAACTGTTGCTGGAAAGAGTTCGAGCGGGTTCGGGAGATGCAAAGCCTGCCTGGACCGACAAGGACCTGGGGACCACCCCGAGGGGCGGCACGGGCTTCGGCGTGCGAACCCTCACCGAATTGGCCCTCCAGTGGCCCGATCTTGGGATCCGGTGAGGAGGGCCACGTAAGGCATCCGCCGGTGGTCCGGACCGGGGACCCGTGATGGGGGTCGGGTGAACCTTTACCGAGGGGCAGTGTTGAGGAACCGGTGATGCGTCTTGGGTGAGACTCTGCCGAGGACCACGTGTGCTTCTGTCGAAGCAGGGTGCGCCTCCGTCGAAGAGCCCGGCCGGAGAACCGGCGACGGAGCTTGGATAAACTATTGCCTGCGGGCCGGGCTGAAGAGGGTCGTGACGCATGGCCGGGAGAGGCGATGAAATGGACCGGCGAGGCCATGGCTTGTCATGACGCTGCGCCGCGGCGAGCGACCCGAATATAGCCAAAGCGAGTGCGCACCGTCTTGTTTCAATCCACGCTCCCGCGCGCGGCCCCCGCTCAGCGCGACTGCTTTTTCCCGGCGATCGTATCCATGAAGTCGCCGAAGAGGACCGGGTTGGCCTCTTTCATCACCCGGCGTATCCGGACCAGGTTGATTTTCTTGACGAACCTGAGGTTATCCTCGTTTTCGCAAAGGATCAAGCCTCGAAAGAAAAGCTTTGCCGCGAGGATGGGATTCTTTTCCCCGGCCCAGGCCTTTTCCATTTCGAGGTAAACGTCCGTCATTTCCTTGAGACCGTCGTTGACGCGGACCACTTTGGGCTCGAAGATTCCCTCCAGGCGCGCGTGACTCGGCAGCCATGCCGCCGCGAGCTCCCGGTCCGATCCGTAATCAAACGACAGCTCCCGCTTGAGCTCCCTGAGGTCTTCGTCCTGCAGATGACGCCAGTCGATTCCCGCGGGGTCGATGAGGCAGGCTTCCAGGTAGCACTGCCGGGCGGTTTTCCGATCGCCTCGAAGCCGGTACGCATCGCCGAGGTAGCCGTAGACGGCGGCATTGCCGGGCATCTCGGGGATGGAGTTCTGGAGGCGGCGAATCGCCTCGTCGTGGCGTCCCGCGTGCAGAAGGACGTATCCGACGGGAATGCCTCCGGGGAGAACGAGCGACGCATCGGCATACTCATCCTCGGTCCCGGCACACGGCGGCGGGACGGATACCGATGACGCCGCGGCGCCCGGCGGGCAGTGCAGGTCGAGCTCCTCGATCATGCGGCAGAAGAAGGCCCGTTTGACCTCCGCCGCCAGGACGGACGGTCCCGCGCGTTCGGATTCCATGCGGTCCTCGAGCGCATCCCAGAGACCGCACAGGGCCTGTGCGCGTTGGCGCGGCTCCTCGGGAGTCCCGCGCATGCCGTCGAGCAGGAATTCGGCTGCCGCCGACCATGAGCCGACATCGTGCCCGTTGGGGTAAGTTTGACGGTGCCTGCGGAAAAGCTCAACGGCCTTGTCCAGCTCCATGGCCCGGTACGCCTGGATGCCCCGGTTCATGAAGCTCAAATCGTTTTGGGCGAAGAGGGAGAGTTGCCTCGCCTGCCGCGCGGGAGGCGGGACCTCCGTGCCCCCCGTGTCGTCTGCCGGCCCCGTCGGGGTCTTCTCCGCCTCCGCGATCTCCGCCGCCGTTCGAGCGCGTCGCAAAATCCGGCGCACCCGACCCGGCTCCACACCGAGGAGTCGCGCGGTCTTTCTCATATCGCCGATATCTCCGGCCAGCCCGGCGATCAGGCGCTCGAAAGCGAAAGTTACGGAAAACCCCGCTTCTCCCCACGGAGGGCCCGGGCTTTGTCTCCCGTGCTCGGGACAATCCACGACGGGAAGCTCGGCGTGCAGGCGGGTTGTTTTCCCGCAGGTGTCCAGGTGGCGCCACGTTTGGACGGGAGCACGGTCGCACGCGGGACACGCCAAGCCGCACCCGGGACAGGAAAAGAGGGCCGTCCGTTCGTAGTCGAGATAGACATCCACCTCATCGGCGCGTCCTTTCGGTACGACCGATTTCACCTTCCACGGAGGGGCCAGGCTCAGCAGATGGGCGTAAAAATCATTGAGTTCCATCGGACTGCAATTTCCCGTACGACTTCTTTCAGGTGAAATCCACGCGTCTCATGCGGATTTCGGCGGAGGGAAACACCTGCTCGATGTTTTGGAGTGTCGCGGCCCTCGGGGCCGAGCGCATCCTGGACGACAGCCCTCACAGGCCGCACACGGCCACGCACCGGCCAAGGGTTATGCGGTGCGGGTTCCCGCGCGCTTGAGACGCATTGTCCGCTCCACCGGAGGACGCAATGGGTCATGATGCCCGCCCCACCCGCCAACCATCGAAAATCGGTGTTTTCAGGACGGCGTGGTCTCACACCGAGGTGCATTCAAGATGACACAACACCTGCTCGTCGGGAGGTGACGCGGGCGGGTACAACCCCGTCCCTTGTATGAACCGATGTGCCCGTCAGACGTAGCAAAGGGGAAGGCTTTATGCACTCCCGCCCGATGCTGCGGACTTGAACGCAACCTGCTCTCACACTTCAATGACGAACCCCACGTTGCCGAAGGCGAAGCGTTCGCCGAATTCCGAGGCGAGGCGCGCCACGGGCTGCTGGCCCGTGCAGTGGCTGACCGCCAGGAGACCGATGTCGGCGCTCTTGAGCTCTGCTATGGTCGGGTCGAACTGGGGGGCGGGGGAAAGCCCGAGGTGGGTTCCGCCAAGGATTGCGTGAATGCGCGAGACCCCGGTCTTCTCCACGGCGTGCCGCATGATGTTGACCACCCCCGCGTGAGCGCACCCCAGGACGATCACAAGGCCCTTCGAGGTTTTCAGCACCAGCGAAAGGTCATCCAGCAAGGGATCCATGGCGAAGCCTTTTTCCGCGCGCACTGTGAATTTCGGGGAACCGAGCTCGAACAGGGTCCGGCGCGGGACTTCGCCGGTGATGAAGACGTTGGGGGAGATTTCGGTGAAGGCCCGCTCCAGGCGGAACCGGGCGCCGCGCGTGGAAAGATAGGTTTCCGGCCAGGGCATGCCGATGGAAACCGCCTTTTCACGACCGTCGGTTTCCATGACCCAGAACCGCTCGCTGAAAACATCCGGGTGGGCGACGATGTCGCAGCCGTCTCTCATGCCGAGGAGCGCGAGGAGGCCGCCGGTGTGGTCGTAGTGCCCGTGGCTCAGTACGAGCTGCGAAGCATCGACCAGGTTTTTCCTGAGTCTCAGAGCGTTGTGGACCAATGAGTAACCTTGCCCGGTGTCGAACAGAACGGTGTCGCCCGGGATTTCGACGAAGGCGGCAAAACCGTGCTCGCCCAGCAGTCCGGGGGCCGACACGGTGTTTTCGCACAAGACGGTGATCCTGCATTCCATGGTGTGCTCCTCTCCGATCCAACCGGGTGGATGTTTCCGATGCGTTGCCGTTCAGGCGCTCATGGCGCGAAGCTTCCTGCGCAACAGCTTGCCGGTGGGCGTGCGCGGCAGGCTCGGCACATATTCGATGATCCGGGGCATCTTATATATGGCAATGATATCCTTGAGGAATTCACGTAATTCTTCGGAGAAGTCATCGTCTCCCTTGAAGCCGGGCTTGAGCGCGATAAAGGCCTTGGTCACCTGCCCCTTGTCGGGGTGCGGCACCCCGATGACGCCCACATCGGCCACGCCCGGATGCCGTGCGATGGCTTCCTCGATTTCCGCCGGGCCGATGCGGTAACCCGAGCTCTTGATGATGTCGTCTTCCCGGGAAACGAAGAAAATGTTCCCGTCGTCGTCCCGGTAGACGGCGTCGCCCATTTGGTTCCAGCCGTTCACGACGCCTTTCATCTGGGCGTCCAGCAGGCGCTGATTCTCGATGAACGGTCGCCAGTACAATCCCCCGGAGGGGCCCTTGAGCATCAGGCTGCCGATCTCGCCCGGCTTGCAGTCGCCGCCCCATGCGTTGAGCACTCGCACCAGGACTCCGGGAAGGGGCTTGCCGATGGAATCGGGCACCGGTTCCTGGTTCATGGTGTTGGAAGTGACCAGGTGAAGCATTTCCGTAACGCCCATCCCTTCCCAGACGGGTTTTCCGGTGAGTTGCCGCCACGCTTCGAGCGTCTTGGCCCCCAGGGAATCGCCTCCACTGGTGAAGAGCCGAACGGAGCTGATGTCGTGCCGTTTGAAGTCCGGATACTTGAGAAGCGCGCGGTAGGCCGTCGGGAGACCTGTGAGCACGGTGATGCGGTGCTTGGTGATGGTTTCCATCATTTCCTGGGGACTGAACCTGGGCAGGAGCGAAACCGCGGCCCCACCCTCGAAGGAAATAAGCGTGAAGGTTCCGAAGCCGGCCGCAAAAGATACAGGCGCGGCCCCTCCGAGCACGTCGCGCGGTGTGAGCCCGTAGACGAAGTGGTTGACGACCCGGGTTTCGATAATGGTCTGACGCACGAAGTGCACGCAGCCCTTGGGCATCCCGGTGGTGCCCGAAGTGTAGAGGATGAGGCCGATGTCTTCGCCGTCCAACATCACCGCGGCGAGCTCGGAGGAACCTTCCTCCATCATGCCCTGGAAGGAAAGGTGGCCGGCACGCCGGACATCGTCGCGGTTCCCGCCCACCACGATCACCCGGGTGTCGGACGTGAAGCGGCTTCGCGCGTTTTCCACGGCTCCCATCAGGGGCGCGCTCACGATGTAGAACTTCATCATGGCGTTGTTGGCTACGTAGGCGATTTCCTCGGCGGCCCACAACGGAGAGGTGGGTACCGGGATCGCGCCCAGTTTTTCAACGGCGAGCACCGAGATGATGGCTTCCGGACAATTGACCAGGCGAATGCCCACGCGGTCCCGGGCTTCCAGGCCGGCATCCCGGAGGGAGCTTCCGAAACGGTTTACCAGGCGCTGGAGCTCCGAATAGGTGATCACCTGGTCCACGAACTTGACTGCGGGACGGTCGCCGCGGCCGTCCCGCACGTGCCGGTCGAGCAGATAGTCGGCCAGGTTCAGTTCGTGAGGAGTGTCGTCGAATCCGGCGGGGACGACGTATTCCGGCCAGAGGTTCCTGGGCGGTAGAAAATCATCGGGTAACTTTGCCATCCTCATGTTCTCCAAAACCGCCCGGGCATTGCGTGACGACGTTTCTCAACACGACGCCCCGGCCGGTTCGATCTTTTCACGTGAGTCTAACAGGTATGAACGAACGATCGTCATCGAACCGGAACGCGGGATCGATGCCGGTCATCGGGATGCCGGCGGGATTGCGTCCGGCCCGGTCGTTGGCGGGCGTTTCGGAATGGGTCGTCAGGTATGGCCCGGGCAGAGCCGCTTCCGCCTTGACGATGATCCGTGACTGGCTATAGGCAGGGAGCCCGACGAAAAACGCCGTCAGCATTCAACGCAACGGTGTTCCTTCACACGCTGCTCAATTCATGAAATCGAAGACAGAACCTCGATGCCCTTTTCCTTGAGATCTTCCAGGATGGGCTTCAGATCGCATTTCTTCAGCCTCAGGGAATACGTCATATCCTCGTCTTCCTCGGAGGGCAGATGGCACACGCTGATGACCTCGGCGTCGTGCTGTCTGACCAGACGGATGATTTCATGCAGCGACGTCCGAGGGGTGGTGATCTTCACGTCCAGTCGTGATGAATGCGAAAACATCCCCATAAAAGTGATGAAGGCCGACAGAATATCCACGGTGGTGATGACGCCGATCAGCTTCTCGCCTTCCACCACGGGCAGACCGCCGATTCGCTTATCGAGGATCAGGTGCGAAGCTTCCTCCAGGGACATGTCGGGCGTGACCGTGAACGGTCGGCGGATCATGACGTCTTCGAGGGTGAGCTCCTCGAGCATGGAAGCGATGAGTACCCCTCTCAAATCGGCGTCGGTCACCCATCCCAGCAATCTTCCATCCTGATCGACGACGGGCAGGTGGCGGATGGACCCCTGCTTCATGACTGCCAAGGCTTCCTGAATGGATGCCTCCTTGTTGATGGTGACCACCTTGGTGGTCATCCAGTGGCGTACGATCACTTTGCCTATCCTTTCTATCAACGGTACAGGCGCCGCCGCTCCTGATGATTTGTCAGTGATTGCGAGAACTTCGCCGATATTGTAGGCACGCTATGCCAGAATGGTGAAAATTGCAAGGAAAAACTTGGCCGTACAAAGGCGGATCAGTCTCCGCAAAAGCCCTTCCGCACAAGGACCTTCCCCCTGCCGACACGGACGCCCGGAAACGCCGCTGTCCGGGCCGGTCGTGTTGGTATCTGCATGCGTTGACTTTGGATCTCCATTTGCTATACTGCTGTCGGCTTCAACATGCTTGGGCAATGACATTGCGGGAAAGGACGACACGTTGCGCCAGACAAAGTTCATATTCATCACGGGTGGTGTCTTATCGTCGCTCGGGAAGGGGCTTGCGGCCGCTTCCATTGCCGCGCTGATGGAAAGCCGGGGACTGCGGGTGACCCTGATGAAGCTGGATCCTTACATCAACGTGGACCCCGGAACCATGAACCCGTTTCAGCACGGCGAGGTATTCGTCACCGACGACGGCGCCGAGACCGATCTCGATCTGGGGCATTACGAACGTTTCACTCACGCCCGCATGTCCAAGAAAAACAACTACACCTCGGGCGGCATCTACTATTCGGTGATCACCAAGGAGAGGCGGGGCGACTACCTGGGGGGCACCGTGCAGGTCATCCCGCACGTCACGGACGAGATCAAGGACTGCATCAAGGGGGCGGTGGACGATGTGGACATCGAGATCGTCGAAATCGGCGGGACGGTCGGCGACATAGAGAGCCTTCCCTTCCTTGAGGCGATTCGCCAGTTCCGGACCGATGTGGGCCGGGAAAACGTGCTCTACATTCACGTGACGCTGGTGCCTTACCTGTCGACTTCGGGCGAAGTCAAGACCAAGCCCACCCAGCACAGCGTGAAGGAGCTCCGGAGCATCGGTATCCAGCCGGACATTCTGCTGTGCCGCACGGAGAAATTCCTTTCCGGGGACATCAAGAAGAAGATCGCTCACTTCTGCAACGTGGACACGGATGCGGTCATTACCGCCAAGGACGTCGAATGCATCTACGAGGTTCCCTTGCTGTTCCACCAGGAGGGGCTGGACGAAAAGATCGTGAGGATGCTCAACATCTGGACCCGCGCCCCGCTCCTGGATACCTGGGCGGACATGGTGCGGCAGCTCAAGGAACCCTCCCACGCAGTGCGCATTGCCATCGTCGGGAAGTACATCGACCTCAAGGAATCCTACAAAAGCCTTAACGAAGCGCTGGTGCACGGGGGGGCCGCCAATGACGCCCGCGTGATCCTCGACTACGTCGATTCGGAAAACGTGGAAAAGGATGGCGGCGAGGCGCTGATCGAAGGGGCGGAAGGCATCCTCATCCCGGGCGGCTTCGGACAGCGCGGCGTGGAAGGCAAGATCAAGGCGATCCGATACGCCCGCGAGAACGGAATCCCGTTCCTCGGGATTTGCCTCGGCATGCAGCTCGCCACGGTCGAGTTCGCCCGCCATGTGGCCGGCATCGAAAAAGCGCACAGCATGGAATTCGACAAGAACACGTCGCATCCGGTGATCTTCCTGATGCGTGAGTGGTTCGATTACAAGAATAGCCAGATGATCCGCAGGAGCGAAGGTTCCGACTTCGGAGGAACGATGCGCCTGGGCGCTTATCCCTGCGTCCTGGAACCGGGCAGCCTGGCCTATGAAGCCTACGGTTGCCCCGAGATTTCCGAGCGGCATCGCCACCGGTACGAGTTCAACAACGCCTACAGGGAAACTCTGGGTGAGCACGGGATGCGGTTTACCGGTCTGTCCCCCGACAAGAACCTCGTCGAAATCATCGAAATTCCCGATCACCCGTGGTTTCTCGGCTGCCAGTTCCACCCCGAGTTCAAGTCGCGTCCGATGGAACCGCACCCCATCTTCAGGGCCTTTGTCGGCAAGTCTCTGGAAGAGGCGATGCGAAAGCGTCCTGGTGATTTCGGGAAGGCATGCGTCTGCTGAGAGCTCGGAGATGAAGCGTGGCTGAGTTTGAGGTGTTGGGACAAACCGTCGGCACAAACCGGTTCTTTGTGATCGGCGGACCGTGCGTCATCGAGAACCGGGACATGACGCTGAGGATCGCCGAATTCCTTCGGAATGCCTGCGCCTGCCTTCATATACCCTGCGTTTTCAAGAGTTCTTACGACAAGGCGAATCGCACGTCCATCCATTCCTACCGAGGTCCGGGGATCGAAGAGGGTCTTGCCGTCCTGTCCGAGGTGCGGAGGGAGATCGGGATACCCGTGTTGACGGATGTCCACGGCGTCTCGGAAGTGGCGCCGGTAAAGGAGGTGGTGGACATCCTCCAGGTCCCCGCTTTTCTGGCGCGCCAGACGGATCTGGTGGTGGCCGTCGGGCTCACGGGCAAACCCGTGAACCTGAAGAAGGCCCAGTTCCTTGCCCCTCGGGACATGTCCCTGGTGATCGAGAAGGTGCGGGGGACCGGAAACGACAAGATCCTGGTCACGGAACGGGGAACCCAGTTCGGCTACAACAACTTGGTGGTGGACATGCGTTCCATCCCCATTCTGAGTGAAAGCGGCTGCCCGGTCGTGTTCGATGCGACTCACAGCGTGCAGCTGCCCGGAGGGCAGGGAACCCGTTCCGGGGGGGAGCGCCGGTATGTGGCCGCCCTGGCATGCGCCGCCGTGGCCGCCGGGGCTCACGGCGTATTCCTGGAGATGCACGAGGATCCCGACCGAGCCCTGTGCGACGGTCCGAATTCACTTCCTCTCGACCGGGTATCTCCGCTTCTCGAAAAGCTCCTGGACATCCACCGCATCGTCCGGGACACGCATGGAGCGCAGGACCCGGACGTCGAGCGGAAAACAGGGAGAGAACATTGACTCCGGACACCCTCGAAGAGGCAGTGCGATTACGGATCGCGCGGTTGCGCATGATGATTTTCGACGTGGACGGGGTGCTTACCGACGGCCGGATCATTTATCTGGACGATGGTTCGGAGATCAAGGTCTTCGACGTTCAGGACGGCCACGGCATAAAGCTTTTGCAGCGGGCGGGCTTTGAAGTCGCGTTGTTGTCGGGCCGTTATTGCCGGGCTGTGGAGCAACGGGGCAAAGGACTTGGGATATCCAGGATATACCAGGGAGAGAAGGTGAAGATCGAGGCCTATGAGTCCATTCTCCGGGACACCGGATTGAAGGATGAAGAAGTGGGTTTCATGGGTGACGATCTGATCGACATACCGGTGATGCGCCGGGTGGGATTCGCCGTGGCCGTGCCGAATGCTTCGCCTCACGTGCTTCCGTACGCGCATCATGTGACGCGGGCCGCGGGAGGACATGGGGCCTGCCGCGAGCTTTGCGAGCTCATCCTCCACGTTCAGGGACTCTGGAACACAGTGACGATGCGGTATTTCGGGACTGATCCTCCCAGCTGATCCGTCTTTTCGGGACCGTGTGCGAAACTTTTTCCACGGATATGCCTTTACAGGCATGGGTCGTGCATGCTACAGTAGCCTGTAAAGGATAATATATTAATTTCATTTGCGAAATTCAGCTTGTGACCGGACGGTGGTCCAGAGGGAGCGCAAGCGGGCAGATTTCTTGACGAAACGCCTGAATTCTCGCCGGGGACGGCACGTGTGACCCGGCGGTCCCCGATCCGCGTATGGCTTGGGGGGTCGGGCCGGTGTTGGAGCGATGGGGATTTCACGCAAGTTCATACAGGGCCTGGTGCTGTTCATCGCACTGGGGGTGAGCGCGGTGCTGGTCTTCGGGGTCTGGAAGGGAAAGACCCGGACGGCGCAACAGCCGGCTCCGGCCGCCGCGCTTCCGGACGCCGAGATGAAGCTCACGGACATGGAATTCACGGAAATGCAGGAGGGCAAGCGGGCGTGGACCCTCCGGGCATCCGAGGCGGAATACTTCCAGGACGAGCAAAAAACGGCGCTGAAGGCCGTACGGATCACTTTTTTCCTGTCGGACGGCGATGAAATCCGACTCGAGAGCAACGCCGGCATTCTTTACGCGGGCAGCAAAAACATCGAGGTCTGGGACTCGGTGCGGGCGAGCCTTCCCCGGGGCTACGAGCTGACGACGACCCGGGCCGCCTACGATCATCAGAAGCGGCTCATTTCGTCGGAAATGCCGATTCGGCTCAACGGAAGCGACGTTGTCCTCGAAGGGAGCCGCTGGCACTACCGGATTTCGGATGAAGCGGCGGTGCTCGAAGGGGGCGTCAAGGCTTCCCTTTCATTTCTACCGAAACAAGGCAAAACCACGTCAGTGAGGCCGAAATGATGGCAATAACGAAGAACCGTCTGCGAACAGAGACGTTTGTGCTACTGGTGCTTGTGCTGGTCGGCCTCTGCTTTCCCCGGGAAGCGGTCTCGGCCGAAAAGCAGAAGAAGCCCGCGGGGACAAAGCAGGGCACCCCCGCCGGCGAGCGACTCATGAAAAGCGATTCGCCTCTGCACATTGCAAGCGATCGGATGGAGGTGCGGCAGCGGGACAGGACGATTGTGTTCCAGGGGCACGTCGTGGTTCGTCAGGACGATCTGACGATTACGGGGAACCAGTTGAAAGTGACCGCGGCCCGGGTGGACCCGTCCATCCGCAACGACCAGTCCGCCATCGTGGACAAGATCGACAGGATAGAGGTGGAAGGCGGGGTGAAGATCACTCAACGCGAAAAGCAGGCTACCGCCGACAAGGCGGTCTACTATCACCAGGAGCAGAAGATCGTGCTGCTGGGCAACCCCGTCGTGTCCCAGGGGTTGGACAAGGTGCAGGGGCGGCTGATCACGCTGTATATTGCGGAGGGGAAGAGCGTGGTGGAAGGGGGGGGGGAGACTCCCGTCCAGGCCCTGCTTCACCCGTCCCGAAAGGAACCGTGAGTGTCTTCGGAGGAGAAAACCCTGGTTGTCGAGGATCTCGTGAAGACGTACCAGGGCCGTTGCGTGGTCGACCGCGTGAACCTGACGGTTCGGGAAGGCCAGATCGTAGGACTGCTCGGGCCGAACGGCGCCGGCAAGTCCACCACGTTCTACAGCGTGGTGGGGATCATTCGGCCCGACCGGGGGGCGGTGGTCCTGAACGGGGAGAACATCATCGGTCTTCCGATGTATCTTCGCGCGAGAAAGGGGATCACCTATCTGCCCCAGGAGCCTTCGGTCTTTCGCAAATTGACCGTGGAAGAGAACATCATGGCGATCCTGGAGACCTTGAACATCGGCCGTGACGAACGCAAGGTGCGGCTGCGGGAACTGCTCGGCGAGCTCAAGCTTGCGCACCTCGCGAAGAACAAGGCGGATCGGCTTTCGGGAGGAGAACGCCGGCGGGTGGAGATCACGAGAGCCCTGGTGACCCAGCCCGGGTTCATCCTGCTGGATGAGCCGTTTGCCGGCATCGACCCCATCGCGGTCCTCGAGATACAGGGGCTCATACGGTCGCTCAAGGCGAAGGGGATCGGGGTCCTGATATCCGATCACAACGTACGGGAAACGCTCAAAGTGTGCGACAGAGCTTATATTTTACATGAAGGCAGAATTCTCGAGGAAGGTGATCCGCTGAGTATCGCCCAAAGCGATCTGGCTCGCCGGACCTACCTCGGGGATCATTTCAGTTTGTCATGACGGGACCGGACAATGGCGGCGCTTGAACTCAAACAACAACTGAAACTCAGCCAGCAACTGATCATGACCCCTCAGTTGCAGCAGGCGATCAAGCTGCTCCAACTTTCTCGTCTGGAACTGCTGGAGACCATTCACCAGGAACTGGAAACGAATCCCGTGCTGGAGGAATCCCAGGAGGAATCGGGCGAGGCGGAGGAGCCGGGTGCCGCGGAAGCCGCCGCGGAGGTCGCGGCGGAAGTCGCCGCCGAACCATACCAGGAAGTGGAAATCCTGGAGAAGGTTCGCGAAGACTTCGACTGGGAAGGGTACCTGGATGAATACAACACCGGCACCCCGGTGCTCGTCGAAACCGATCCGAACAAGGAGTGGCAGTCCTACGATCAGCGGCTGACCGTGCCGACCAGCCTGCAGGACCACCTGGTCTGGCAGATCAGGCTCTCGGACATGTCCGATGAAGAGCGGGAAGTTGCTGGACTCATCATGGGCAACCTGAACCGGGACGGCTACCTGGATGCCTCACTGGACGAAATCGCCGCAATGGGAAAAGTGAGCACGGACATGGTGGAACGCGTTCTCGCCATGGTGCAGCTTCTCGATCCCGTCGGAGTTGCGGCCCGCGATCTCAGGGAGTGCCTCCTGATCCAGGCCCGCAGCCTGGAGCTCGAGGACGATCTGGTGGTCAGGATCGTAGAGCATTACCTGCATTTTCTGGAGAACAGGAATTATCCCGCGCTGATCAGGGCGCTCAAGCGACCCGCGCCGGAGGTCAAAGCCGCCGTCGATGTCATTCTCAGCCTGGATCCTCGCCCGGGCAGCAGATTTGCCGAAGAGTCCACGGAGTACATCAGCCCCGACATTTACGTCATGAAGGTGGACGGTGAATTCGTGGTGTTGTTGAACGAGGACGGCATGCCAAAGCTGAAGGTCAGTTCCTACTACAGGCACGCGCTCACCGAGGACGCGGAGCTGCCCAGTGAAGCCAAGGAATACATACAGGGCAAGCTCAGGTCCGCCGCGTGGCTGATCAAGAGCATTCACCAGCGGCAACGGACCCTGTTCAAGGTCGCTCACAGCATCGTCAAGCTGCAGGCGGATTTTTTCGAGAAAGGGGTGGCGCACCTGCGGCCGATGGTTCTTCGAGACGTAGCCGAAGACGTGGGGATGCACGAATCGACCATCAGCCGTGTTACGGCGAGCAAGTACATGCACACTCCGCACGGGATTTTTGAGTTGAAATATTTCTTTAACAGTTCCATAAATAGCGTTCTGGGTGAAGCCGTGGCGTCTGAGAGCGTGAAGGAGCGCATTCGCCAGATCATACGCGAGGAGGATCTCGCCAGGCCTTTCAGCGATCAGGAGATCGTGGAGAAGCTCGAAGCGGAAAACATCAGCATTGCGCGGCGCACCGTCGCGAAATACCGGGAAATGCTCGGAGTGCTTCCTTCGAACAAGCGAAAACGGACTTCATGGGGTGAATAGCACCGGGGCATTACCGTGCCGGGCGGTGATGGGCCGTGTCAAATACGCATGAGATTGGAGAGTGTTGGAGATGCAGATCAACGTGACCTTTCGCCACATCGAGCCTTCCGACCCGTTGCGAGCCTATGCCGAGGAGAAAATCTCGCGGGTCAAGAAATACCTGGATGAACCCGTTGACGCCCACGTGGTTCTGAAGGTGGAAAAATTTCGCCACATCGCCGAAGTGACCATCGATGCCAACGGACTGCGCATCAACGGTGCCGAAGAGACCGACGACATGTATTCGGCCATCGACAAGCTGGCCGATACGCTTGAAGGGCAGGTCAAGAAAGGCAAGGAAAAGGTCCGGCGCCGCAAACCGGTGACCACGGGGAAGGATTTCGGCGGCACGACCGTTCCCCCGGCGGCGGGCCTGTCGGAGGATGATCGGGAAACCCGGGTCATCAGGTCCGAGCAGGTGCACGCCAAGCCCATGGATGTTGACGAAGCGGTGATGCAGCTCAATATCGGCGGCGGAGAATTCATGGTCTTTACCAACCGGCGCACCGGTCGCGTCAACGTCTTGTATCACAGGAAAGACGGCCACTTCGGGCTCATTGAAACCGTGGGATGAGTTTGCGTTTTCCACGATGAACGGCGGTTCGCTCAACCTGTTGATGCGGACTCGATGCTTCCGGTACCGTTACTGTTGTCTCAAGAGGCTTTGATGAAAATTCTGGACATCCTTACGCAGGAATCGATCGTCCCCGAGCTGAAGGGCAGAACCAAAAGGCAGGTGCTGGAAGAACTCATCGATGCTTTGCTTCAACATAAGCCCCAGATGGATCGTGAACGCCTGATGGGGGTGCTCCTCGATCGGGAGCGTCTGGGCAGCACGGGAATCGGTGACGGTATCGCGATTCCTCATGGAAAGATAAAAGATCTGGACCAGCTGATTCTCTCCTTCGGGAGATCGACCCAAGGGGTCGATTTTGAATCGATGGACGGAAAACCGGTGCATTTGTTTTTCCTCCTGGTCGCCCCGGAATCCTGCGCGGGGATTCACCTGAGGGCACTCGCCAAGATTGCGAGGCTCCTGAAGAACAATTCCGTGCGAAAACAGCTGGGGAACGTGACCGGCAAGGATGAGATATTTGCGGTCATCCGGCAGGAGGATGAGGATTTCTGAAGCCCGGCTTTGATCCACAAATCGACCAGGGGGCAGGATTCCCGAGCTCAGCCTGCTTTTTGGGGCCTTCCTTGTTTCATCCGTGTCCGCCCGGACAGTCCGTCACGGTTGCAGAGAAATCGGGGATTCTTTTGTGCAAAGGTGATCGACCTCACCCGGGGAGCACAGAGGCAGGCGGCCTGCTCCGCGAGGTCGACGGCGTGGGCGCGGAATCGCGGATTTTCCGACGCCGCCGGGTTTTTCGCGTTCCTTTCCGTGCACTGTGCCCTTGGAGCGTCTTCTTCCGGTAGTTTTCTCCGGGCGTGGGGGATGATCGGCATGGAGCAAAGAAAAATGCACGTGGTCGTCGTCACCGGGCTTTCGGGTTCGGGGAAGAGTACGGCCATCAAAGCCTTCGAAGATGTGGACTACTTCTGCATCGACAACCTCCCCGTGCCCATGCTGCCCGAGTTTCTCGCCCTGTGCGAAAAGGACATGCCCGACATCCACAAGATCGCTTTGGGAATAGACATCAGGGAGCGAAAGTTCCTGAAGGATTATGCAAAGATTTTCCAGGATCTCGAGGAGTCGGGGTACCGTTTCGAGATCATATTTCTGGAAGCAGCCACCGATACTTTGCAGCGCCGATACAGCCAGACCCGCCGGGTACACCCCGCGGCGTCCTCGCAGTCCCTGCTGGTCGATGCCATCCACCAGGAGCGGGAACAACTGCGTGCTCTGCGAAGCCGGGCAACCCGCATCATCGATACGGGCACGCTGTCGGTCCATCAGCTCAAGGCCATGATCACCCGTACCTACTCAATGATCGGCGACACGGAGCTGTTGAGCATACAGGTGCTTTCTTTCGGATTCAAGTACGGCCTTCCGTTTGAGGCGGACATGGTGATGGATGTCAGGTTTCTGCCCAACCCGTATTTCGTGGAAACTCTGAAGAATCTCGACGGCCGCTCCGAAGAGGTGAGTTCATGGGTGCTCGGGTGGACGGCCACTCGCGAGTTCGTGGAAGAATACGGTGCCCTGCTGCTGAAACTGATTCCCCTTTATATCCGCGAGGGAAAGAGATACTTGACCGTTGCGGCGGGCTGTACCGGCGGCAAGCACCGTTCGGTGGTGATCGCCGAGCGGATCGCCGGGACGTTGAGGGATCACAATTATTTTGTGAATGTCTTCCATAGGGACCTTCATTTGGAATAAAATATAAACATGGCTTCCAACAACCAGAATGAACTCATCGGGATCGTGGCGGTTTCGCACTGCCGGCTGGCACGGGAGATGCTCGACGTGGCCGAGTTGATCGTCGGTCCCATGCCGGCATGCAAGGCCATCTGCTTCGGGACGGATCAGCCGGTCGAGGAAATGACCCGAATGCTGCGCGAGACCATCAGGGAAGTGGACCGGGGCAAAGGGGTGCTGATCCTGACCGATCTTTTCGGGGGCACTCCGGCGAACATCAGTCTCTCGTTCCTGGGGCCGAAGGTGGAAGTCGTGTGCGGAATGAATCTTCCGATGCTGATCAAGCTGGCCGGATGCCGGAAGGATCATACTCTCAACGAGGCGGCGACGCTCGTCAAGGAATACGGGCAGCGCCACATTTCCCTGGCCAGCGAGGTGCTGTCCCGGTCCGCGAAATCGACCGGAACGGGATAGGATGGAAAGGAAAAGCGGGAGGGTGAGGCTCGAGATGACGTCCCTGAGCCAGGCGGATTTGCCCGAAGTTCTGGAAATAGAGTGCCAGAGCCACCTGGAACCATGGACCGAAGAGCTTTTCATGGAGGAATTGCGGCGACTGCACTCGCGCGTTCTGACCGCTCGTATTCCACGGATGGAACTGGCCGGGGAAGAGTGGGAAAAGAGCGGCCACAGGCCGGGAAAAATTGTCGGATACATCTGCTTCTGGCGGGTGGCCGACGAAATCCAGATCCTGAACATAGCCGTCCACGGACAGTACCGTCGCAAAGGGGTCGGGAGGTTTCTCCTTTCCAACGTCCTGCGTCTGGGCCGGGAACAGCGGGCGAAACTGGCGGTGCTCGAGGTGCGGCGGAGCAACCGGGCAGCCAGGATGCTCTATGAAAGTCTGGGCTTTCGCCAGGTCGGGGAGCGCCCCAACTACTACGGCGTGCTCAAGGAATCCGCCGTTCTCATGGAACTGGAATTCGATTGGCGCACGGAGCCGGGGACTTCCGCCCGGCAGAATCGGTTCTGAAAGCGAGGTGCGTTCAAGATCACACGGCACCTGCCCGGCGGGAGGTGACGCGGGCGGGGATAAACCCCGCCCCTACGGACCGATGTCCCGGTCATACGTAGGGGAGGGCTTTGTGCCCTCCCGCCCGATGCACCCATCTTGAACTCAATTGCGCATGGCGCCGGCGTCACCACAAGGCATGAAAACAGACTCACACGGGAGTCTATTTTCTAGGTAATTGCCCATGGAGCCTGTGTCACCCGCGAAGCATGAAAATAGACTCACCCGGGAATCTATTTTGCATGCAACCTGTTCTGAAACATCGCTGTTTGCTTTTTTCCGGGTTTCCGGCGCGGATTGCCGGGTCGGCGGCCCGGGGTTGCATGAAGGCACCCTTCCCAGGCCGGGAATCACGCGCCTTGCGTGGCCGTTAAGGTCCGCCATGCACATTGGAAGAGAAAGGGTCGGATCATCCCGATGCAGATAAAGGACATAAACTCGATGGAATACGAAATCCAATCCGACGCGCTGACCAAGAATATGGACATCACCAAGGTTGCGGTCGATGTCCCTTCCTTGTTCGAAATCCTGCGTGAGGCGGTGAAAGGGTATGCCGGCAAGGAGCAGCAGGCTCGGGAGCTGCTGGTGGAATACCATCACCGGTACCGGAACTGGACCTTCGTCATCCAGGAAACGAAAAGATACGCGATCTCCAACCTGCGTCTCTACCATCGTCATCCTCTCAACGGGGGAGTCATTTTTCTGCTTTCGGACATACTGCTGGAAGCACTTAGGCAGTCGGAGCGCTTCGAGGTCAGGAGCCTGGCCGCGGATCATCTTCTGGACTTCTGGTTCAAGCTGCTGGACGAAATGCCCGAAGAGATCGCCAGGCCGCTGCCGGACGGCCTTGCCGTGGATGACGTGGGCCGGACGATCGAGACGCACGCGGCTTGCCACCAGGGGGTGTTGCGATATTTTTTCAAACAGCTGGCCGGGCTTCCGGAGGCGCCCTTCGAGCACCTCATGCGGTGCTTCTACCAGCCCAAACGGCTTGCCGCCAGGCTGCTCAAGACCTGGTCCGAACCGGCCTCATTCGAAGAGATACGAGCGCTCCTACGCCGTCTGCACGAGGAAACCTACCTGTTTTGGGTGTCCAAGGAAGACCCCTGCGGCTGGCTGGCCGAACAGGGTGGCGGGCCTTTGCCGACGTGTGTCGAGCTGTGCCGTCCCTTGGGGCACGAGCAGTACCTGGAGTACATGAGGGTGCTGCGCACGGAAATCGATCCGGAACCGGATCACCTCCATGCCACGACGGCGCTTGCGGGCCTCACGGACTATCATGACATCGTGCGGCTCTACTTCCGGCTGCCCGACAAGCTCAAGTCCTGCGAAATCCCGCTCGACGGCACCCCGCTCAGCCTCCTCATGCGACTGAAGATCATAGAAGTGCGCGGGCTCGAAGGGATCCATGAAGAGACCCTGCGGGAAATCAACTTCGAGATTGCCCGGTGGATCCACCAGAAGCCGGTGGAAGGGCTTCAAAGCTTTCTGGAACGGATTTTCGACGTGCTCGGGCACTGCCTGCTCAACTATCCCGAAGCCGCTCTGCAAATCGTGCGGACCATCGGGCTGGAGATCCTCGAAACCAACGACCGCCAGTTGATCAATTTCTTCCTGCGCCACATCATCCGCATGGGGTTCCAGACCCCTCAGCTCGGGGGGGTGAGCGAACACTGGCAGATCGAAGTGAATCCGGCGCACCTGCCCAACATCCGTATCTGGCTCGAGATCATCAAGAAGAACCCCGAACGCACGGGCCTGCTGCTCTCGGCTTTGATCGTGAACCTGTTTCTCGGAGGCATCTATATCCGGGATACCGACCTGTTTCAAAAGGACGTGAGCCTGCTGCTCCATTCTCCCATACGCCCGGTCTACAACATGATCAAGCAGCTGGCGAAAATCTTTCCCGTGTACTTCAACCAGATCGGCGCGGAGGGGCTGCTGAGGACGGTTTCGACCGACGTGGACGAACTCACCGGGCGCAGCGACCGGCTGATCCACTTCCTCAGAAAGCAGAGCCACGTCGAGAGCAACAACATCGTCGTGGCGTTCATCCAGGCCATCATGGAATTCTGGCGCACTCTGGACAAGAGCCGTCTGCTCGAGCTGGTGCCGCCTGAAGTCTACCCGGAAATCGCCACCTCCGGTCCCCTGGTCGAGGAAATTCACCAAATCTTCGTGTCGATCTTCGAGTCCCGGACCATTCACCATGTTCCCGATCTATTGGACCTCACGGAAGAAGAGACGCGCGAGCTCATATGGGCTGTCCCGGAGGTGTCCGAGAGGGAGCGCCGGCGCGCTTTCCTCATGATCCAGTTCTACCAGCTGCTCCACGAAAAATACGCGCTGAGCTTCAAGGACATCGAAATCCACCTGCAGCGCGCGGCGAACCTTGGCCTGCCCGATCCCGGCGCATTGCTGAAGGCCCTGGGCAGCACCGACACGTATGTGAAGCTGGAAGCCATCCTGGAATACCTGCTGGAGCTCAAGGAGGTCATTCTCACCTCGAGGGAGCTCAACGTACTGGAGAACATTTACATCAAGCGGCACATCGCGGTGGATATCCCCTCCATGTACGGGTCTTACAACGAGACGAAGTTCGATGCCCTGGGGCTGACCTTCCGGCTGGAGAACCTGGCCAACGTGCTGTTCGAGGAGATCATACTCTCTTTCAACCTGGGCTTCATCACGCGGGCCACTTTTTTCAGGATCGCCAAGTTCCTCCCGCTGTTCATGAAGGCCCTCGAGATCGACGGGATCAGCTCGAACCATCTCGAGCAACAAAAGGAGCTTTTCCTGAAGGCTCTCACGATACCGCGATTCTCCCACTCGCAGTACATGGACCTCTTCAAGGGGTTTTCGGAGGCCATCAAGCAGGTCATCCAGGCGAACTACCACAACCTGCACGAGGAGAATCTCGAAACCGTCATCAAGTGGCTGGGCCAGGACAAGCTGCTGAGCCGCTATCGGCGCGATACGGGCGACGAATCCGCGGCCGAGCGCAACCAGCGGATTTCCGAGAGCTTTCTGCGGGATTTGATCGCGCGGACGTTCGGGCTGCAGTACTTCGATCACTTCATCACCAGCATTCTGACCACGCTGGCGACGCAACGCGAGGAGCTGAGCGTCGACAAGCTGGACCTGCTGCTCAGCTACGACCAGGAGAGAACGACGTCCTACATTTACGAGCCCAACGCCAGGACTTTCGATCTCATCCACCTCGGCAACAAGGGGTATACCCTGGCCAAGCTCCATTCCACCGGCATTCGGGTGCCCCCGGCGTTCGTGATCACCACGGAATATTTCCGCTGCCGAAGCGTGATCGACGGCTTCACCCATTCCAACGTGGATTTTCAGGATCGGGTGATGTCTCACGTCCGGCGGCTCGAGGAGGAGACGGGGCGAAAATTCGGGGTCCCGGGCAATTCCCTGCTGCTTTCGGTGCGGAGCGGTTCCGCGGTGTCCATGCCCGGGATGATGAACACCTTTCTCAACGTGGGCATCAACGAAGACATCGTCGAGGGTCTCATCCGGCAGACCGGAGAAGGTTGGTTCGCCTGGGACAATTACCGGCGGTTCATCCAGTCCTGGGCAATGTCCTTCGGCATGCAAAGAGACGAATTCGACGGCATCATGAATCATTTCAAGCGGCTTTACGGCAGGCAGGTGAAAAGAGAGTTCACTCCCCAGGAAATCAGGGAGCTTGCCCTGGCGTACAAGGAGGCGCTGAAGTCCCACAGGATCGACTTCTCCGATTCGCCGCGCGAGCAGCTCTTCACCGCCATCCGCATGGTGATGAAGTCCTGGAATTCGCCCAAGGCGGTGACCTATCGGGAAATCATGGGCCTGTCGGAGAACTGGGGCACCGCAGTGACCATTCAGGCGATGGTGTTCGGCAATCTCGACAACCAGTCGGGTGCGGGCGTGATGTTCACGCACAACCCCTGGACGGCGGAGAGCCATGTGGATCCGGTGGGAGACTTCACCCTGGGGAACCAGGGGGAGGATGTCGTGGGCGGCCTGGTGAAGACCCTGCCTCTTTCCGAAAAGCAGCGGATGACCCAGGGGGAGCGCAAGGATTTTTCGCTCGAAATGCTGTTTCCCAAGGTTTATCAGCGGCTGGTCGAAATTGCCAAGGAGCTCATTTACGGCCAGCACTGGTCTCCCCAGGAGATTGAATTCACTTTTCAGGGAGCCGAAGGGGACGGCCTGTTCGTGTTGCAGTCACGAAACATGGCGCCGCGGGTGAAACGCGACTACCCGGTCTTCAAACCTTCCGAAGACCTGCACGCGGGATACGTCGGAAGCGGCATCGGGGTGAGCGGGGGCGCGCTGTCGGGGATGGTCGCCTTCGACCTCGAGACCATCCAGCGGTTGCGCCGGGAACACGAAGGCCGGCCCATTATCCTCATCCGCTCGGACACGGTTCCGGACGACATCCGGGAGATCAGCATCTCCGACGGGATACTCACCGGCAAGGGCGGAGCGACGTCTCACGCGGCTATCGTCGCGCATCGCCTGGGGAAGATCTGCGTGGTCGGGTTCAGCAAGATGAAAGTCTGGGAAGCGGAACGCAAATGCGTGGTCGACGGGCATGAGCTCCACACGGGCGATTTCATCGGCATCGACGGCCGGAGCGGCGCCATCTATGTCGGAGAGCACGCGACGGAACAAGTGGAAGTGGTCAACTGATCCTGTGCGGGCATGACGGGGAACGATGCGCGGCCAGGGGCGGGATGTTCCGGGAGAATGCCCGTGCCGGTGAGCTCTCCTGAGCGGGGGGTGGTGCGGAGCGGTTGCCCGGCCGGCTGGGAGGATCTCCCGGGCGGGCGGTTTTTGACTTTCCGGGTTTCGTTCTTAAATTACGTTTTTATGTGCATTTTTCGGGTTGCGAATCAAAGCAGGGAGGTCTTATGAGCCGACACGAGCAGATGGTGCCCATGAAGCTCGGAATCAACGGCCTCGGCAGGATTGCCAAGCTCAGCATCTGGCACCACGCCGAGCGCAAGTTCTTTTCCGAATTGTTCGTCAACATCGGCCGTGGTGTAGGGACCCAACTGGAAGACATCGCCCGGTTCGTCGAAAAGGATTCCACCTACGGAGCGCTTCATACCTTTCTCTACGGCTGCCGTGCCTCGAGGGTGATCGAGGAGCTGAACGAAAAAGACGGGAGCATGCGCATCAACGGGGTGAAGACGACCTTCCTGCGCAAGCATCGCAATCCTTCCGGTATCGGATGGCGGGAACACGGCGTGGAGGTCGTGGTGGACGCCAGTGGAGCGTTCGTGGACCCGACGGCCACTCCCGACGATCCCAAGGGATCCGTTCGCGGGCACTTGGTTGCCGGGGCCAAGAAGGTGATCGTGTCGGCGCCGTTCAAGATCAAGGACAAGAGCCGCGAGATGCCGGCGGATGCGGTCACCACCGTGATGGGCATAAACGACACCGACTACAACCCCAAGAAACACCTGGTCGTCTCGAATGCGTCGTGCACCACCACCTGCCTGTCCTACATGGTCAAACCGCTGCTCGACTATTTCGGGCCGCAGAGGATCCTCTCCGCGTCCATGACCACCGTGCATGCCGCCACCAGTTCCCAGCAGGTGCTCGACCGGGCGCCCAAGACGGGGGCGACGGATCTGCGCAAGAACCGGTCGGTGTTCAACAATATCATCCTGACCAGCACGGGGGCCGCCAAGGCTCTGGGGCTGGTCATCCCGGAAATGAAGCGCATCGGGTTCATCGCGGAATCCGTTCGCGTTCCCGTCACCACCGGGTCGCTCATTATCCTGGTCATGATGATCCAGGACGAGAGCATGCGCAATCCGATCAACCGGGAAAAGGTCAACGGGATTTACAAGCAGGCCGTATCGCACTATCCGGAAGGATACCTGGTCTACACCGAGGAGCAGAACGTCTCGGCGGACATCATCGGTCTGCCGCGGGCCGCCGCGGTGATCGAAGGCCACGAAAACCACACGCGGACCTCGGCGGTTCGGATAGACATGCACCACATCATGAGCGCCTACGAGTACATGAACGCCCTGGGCGAAACCGCGCCGTCGGCGTCGCTGGACATCACCCAGCTCGCCAAGCCCTCGACGGACGCGGAAGGCCGCGCCCTGCCCCAGAGGATCCTGGAGGTGCCGGTCACCCAGGCGGTGATTTACGGCTGGTACGACAACGAACTCGGAAGTTACACGAACATGCTCGGAGACAGGACGGTGAGCATCGCGCGCATGCTCTAGGACTGGCCCTTCTTTCCTTCGCCTGTTCGATTGCTGAGTGAAAATCAGACCTGAGGAAGCGGAACGGATAAGAAACCACGAGGAGGACCAAATGGCGAACAAAGTGGCTATCAATGGATTCGGGCGCATCGGACGCACTATTTTCAAGGCTCTCATCGACCGGCAGTTGCCGCTGGACGTCGTGGCCATCAACGACCTGACGGCCCCGGTGGAGCTGGCCTACCTGCTCAAGTACGATTCGGTGCACGGGGTATGGCACCGCGAGGTGTCGGCTTCCGACGATACCCTGACGGTGGACGGCAGGACCTTCAAATGCCTGAAGGTCAGCGACCCTGCCCAGTCCCCCTGGCATGAACTGAACGTGGATGTGGTGCTGGAGAGCACCGGGCGGTTCGCCGACCGCGACGGCTGCCAGAAGCACATCAACGCGGGCGCGCGCAAGGTCATCGTCACCGCGCCCGGCAAGGGCATGGACGCAACCTTCGTGATCGGCGTGAACGACGGCTCCTATGACCCCCGCACGCACCACATCGTGTCCAACGCTTCGTGCACCACCAATTGCCTGGCTCCCATTGTGGCCCTGCTGCACGACCGCTTCGTCGTGGAACACGGTTTGATGACGACTATCCATTCCTACACCATGGACCAGCGGCTGCTCGACGCCATACACAAGGATCGCCGCAGGGCCAGGGCCGCGGCCCTGTCGATGATACCGACCACCACGGGCGCGGCCAGGGCGGTCGCCGAAGTGCTGCCCGAGCTCAAAGGCAAGCTCGACGGGCTGGCCATCCGGGTTCCGACCCCCAACGTGTCCCTCGTGGACCTGGTGTGCCGGGTCGGCCGCGACGTTACCCGGGACGAAGTGAACAAGGTTTTCGAAGACGCGGCCAACGGGCCGCTCAAGGGCATTCTGCAATACGTGGACGAGGAACTGGTGTCTTCCGATTTCAACCACACCTCCTATTCCTCCAACGTGGACTCGAGGCTCACCTCGGTCATGCAGGGCCGGCTGGTCAAGGTGCTGAGCTGGTACGACAATGAGTACGGCTATTCGAGCCGCCTGGCGGATCTGGCCCTGCTGATGTGCAAGTCCATGGAATAGGTCGGTTGCGACGCCGAGTTCCCGGCGCAAAAGTGCGGCATGGGATTCACCGTGCGAGGCCATGGAACAGACTGGTTCCTGCTCGAGCGGGAATCCCGCGGAGTATTCGGGGGCCTGCCGGCCCCCGGCTTATGCCGATTCGGGTTCAAGGTCGCGCAACAAGGGATCGGCGAAACGGGCGGGGCGGGATTAACCCCGCCCGTTGCATGACCCAATCGATTGGAGGGATGACTTTGCGCCCCGCCCGCCCGGTGCCGCCGTCCTGAACGCAGGTCGGTTTTGTGCCGGGGAAACGGTATGGGCAAACGTGAGTTTTCCTCAGGCAACCGTGTTGGGCCTCGTTGGGGGGACGCCCGGCTCCGTGGCGTCCAGGGGGGCTGATCCGGGGGAGGAGTTTTCCAGATGAAAACCGTTGGCGAGTTGGAATTGAGCGGCAAGCGCGTGTTCATCCGAGTCGACTTCAACGTGCCGCTAGACAAGGAATTCCGCGTCAAGGACGACCTGCGTATCCGGGCCGTTCTGCCGACGCTGAACAAGGTGATCGAAAAGGGGGGCAAGGCGATCCTCGCGTCCCATCTCGGCCGGCCCAAGGGCAAGCCGTCCGCCGAATTTTCGCTCAAGCCGGTTGGAGAGCACCTCTCCCGGCTGATCGACCGGCCGGTGCCGCTGGCGCCCGACTGCACGGGCAGGGAGGTTGTCGAGCGGATCGCCCAAATGAAGAACGGCGACGTGCTTCTCCTGGAGAACCTGCGTTTTCACGCCGAAGAGGAAAAGAACGACGAAGCGTTTTCGCGGGCCCTCGCGGATTTGGCGGACGTCTACGTGAACGACGCCTTCGCCGTGTCTCACCGGGCGCACGCTTCGGTGCACGGCATGACACGCTTCGTGCGGGAATGCGCGGCGGGTTACCAACTCGAAAACGAGATCAGGTATTTCCGGAAGGCCATGGACAATCCGGCGCGCCCGATGGCCATGGTCATCGGGGGCGCCAAGGTCTCCACGAAGATCGGCGTTCTCGAACACCTGATATCGAGGGTCGATTTCCTGGTCATCGGCGGGGCCATGGCGAACACGTTCTTCAAGGCCCAGGGCAAGGAGGTCGGCAGGTCGCTGGTGGAGGACGATCACCTGGAAACCGCGGCCCGGCTGCTCAAGGCCGCCGCAGAAAAGGGCGTCAAGGTCTATCTGCCGGTGGATGCGGTGGTGGCGCCGAGCCTCGAGATCTGCGGAGACGTGCAGCAGGTCCCGGTGGAAAAGGTCCCGAAAGACAAGCTCATCCTCGATGTGGGTTCGAAGTCCATCGAGGTTTTCGAGTCGGTTCTGAAGAACTGTCGCACCATCGTGTGGAACGGCCCGCTGGGGGCCTTCGAAACCCCGCCGTTCAACAAGGGCACGTTCGCTCTGGCCGAATTCCTGGGCAGCCTCGACGCGCTGACCGTCATCGGCGGCGGAGATTCCGCGGCCGCCGTGAAGCAGGCCAACATGGAAGAGAAGGTGAGCTACGTGTCGACGGGAGGGGGCGCTTTCCTGGAAATGCTGGAGGGCATAACCCTGCCCGGAGTGGCCGCCCTGGAGGAATGTTGCGCGCGGTTTTAGCCGCCGGAGCGTTGGAATCCGATGCGGCGGCGGAGGGCGCTGCCCGGCCGGAAAGTACGGCCGCCCTGCCGCGGTTCGCAGGAAATGACGGAGACGGCTTGCATGCTGCCTATCGAGCTTCCGGATCGGCGCCTTTATGTGTTTTTGTTTTGTGAGCCCGCGGTTCACGGGGGGTACGGGCAAAGATGGAGTTGAGTTTCCTGCTTCGTCGAGGCATCCCTGCCCGCGGGTGCTTTGTGTGAAAAGGCCTTGACCCTGGTGAGCCCGCGGTTCACGGCGAATTGTGAAATGTGTAGGTTTGACCCCCTGCGGGGCTTCTCCAACCCGGTCTCGCGGCCGTAATTGAAGAGGAGAATATGGAAAAGAGAATTCCACTGATAGCGGCTAACTGGAAGATGCACAAGACGGTGGGAGAATCGGTCGCGTTCATCGAGGAATTGCAGCGCGAAGTCGGCGCGGTCACCGACCGCGAGGTGGTCATCGCTCCGCCCTTCACGGCGCTCGCGGCGGTGCGTCGCGTGATGACCGCGCCGGGCTACAGGCTCGCCTCCCAAAACTGCCACCAGGAGGCAAAGGGAGCCTTCACGGGAGAAGTCTCCGGGGGCATGCTCAAGGATGTCGGCTGTGAGTACGTCATCGTGGGGCATTCCGAGCGGCGACACGTTTTCGGCGAAACCAACGAGACGATTCGCCTGAAGGTAGCCGCAGCCTTCGCGTCCGGGCTGGTGCCCATTCTGTGCGTGGGCGAAGTGCTCGCCGAGCGGGAGTCCAACCGGACCTTCAAGGTCGTGGACGAACAGGTCCAGTCGGCCGTTTTGGGCCTGACGCCGCAGCAGGCGAGGGAACTCGTCATTGCCTACGAGCCCGTATGGGCGATCGGCACCGGCAAGACCGCGACCCCCGACCAGGCGCAGGAGGTGCATGCGTTCATCAGGGAGCGCTATGCCGCGCTCTGCGACAAAACGGTTGCAAACCTCACCAGAATATTGTATGGAGGTTCGGTTAAACCGGATAATGTGGATTCGCTCATGGCACAGCCCGATGTGGACGGGTTGCTGGTTGGAGGCGCAAGCCTGGAGGTTGGCTCCTTTAAACGCATTATCCGATTTGTGTCTCTTTGAGAAGCGAGTAGTCGCACAATGTATATTTTCTTGATCCTGCTTCATGTTGTGGCCAGCGTGGCACTGATCCTGATCGTCCTGCTCCAGACCGGCCGCGGGGCCGAGATGGGGGCGGCGTTCGGGGGCGCCTCCCAGACGCTTTTCGGCGGTGGAGGGGGTTCGACCTTCATGAGCAAGCTGACTACCGGGGCGGCGATCGTTTTCATGCTGACGTGTCTCAGCTTGGCTTACATCTCGGCGGGTCCGCAGAGCCGGTCCGTCATGAAGGATATGCCCGCGGAAGAACAGCCGCCGCCGCAGCCGCAAGGACCGGCCATTCCCGAAGCAAAGCCGGTTCAATCCGCGCCCGCTGAGCCCGCGACGGCGCCTCAGGCCCAGCCCGCACCGCAGGCCGTGCCCCAGGGCGGTGCGACGCCCCAGACCAAGGCGGAGGCTCCGAAGGAAGCGAAGCCGGCTCCGGCAGCCGAGAAAGCGGCGCCTGCCGCACCTGCTCCGGCCAAGGAGACCAAGAAGGCGACAGCAGGTTCGGGACAGCAGCCGGCAAAGAAGCAAGCCGACAAGGGTGCCCAGAAACAGCAGTAACGGGCCGGTGGAGGGAGCGGCGACGTCGGGCGGGGCGGTTGTCCCGATTCACGTCCCCGACCAATCTCCTGAGTTCCTTTTGCGTGAGCGGCGACCACGTCAAGCGGTGAAATTGCCCCGATTGGGCGGCGTTGTGCTGCCGATGGAAGGAATAGCGGCGCAAATCGGTGGAGAGTACCGGTTTAGCGGACGCTGTCCTGCTTGCGAAATGTGCCGTCGGCGGACAACGGATTTACCCCGGCCGACGTGCCGCCAAGCCGAGAGTCCGGCGATGCCCGGCGGCGGGTTTCGACTTGCCTCAGGCCTGGAGTTGGCTATAATATTCGATTACGTGCCGAAGTGGTGGAACTTGGTAGACACGCCATCTTGAGGGGGTGGTGGGGAAACTCGTGCCGGTTCGAGTCCGGCCTTCGGCACCATGTGAAAATGAGTCAGCCCGGTCATTCTTACGAAAGACCGGGCTTTTTTGTCCTTGTGCAACCGCAGGCTGAATGTTCATTCTTTGGGCTTCTTGCGCTTGTCGCGAATGTAGATGGTCTTGGAATGACCGTCACGCTGGACTCTTTCGTCCACATCGAAGAGGTCGGTGGCTATGGCGAGTTCCCCAAGCTTGGTGAAGCCGTAGTTCCGAGGGTCGAACTCTGAGGCCTGCTTGGCGATATTATTACCCACAGCACTCAGACTAGCCCACCCACTGTCGTCGGAAGCCGCCTCAAGCGAAGTTCTGAGAAGAGCTACCAGCTTGGTATCTTTTTTCAGTTCTTTTGCGGTCTTAGGCTTAACGGCTGCCCCAGCATCCTCTTGGAACCTAAGAACTTCAGTGAAAACAAATTTGTCACATGCGGATACAAAAGCTTTTGGAGTCTTCTTTTCTCCAAACCCATACACAAGCAGACCTTCCTCTCTTATCCTGGAGGCGAGACGAGTGAAGTCACTATCACTAGATACCAGACAGAATCCATCGAAACGTTTGGTATAGAGCAAGTCCATTGCATCTATTATCATTGCACTGTCTGTCGCATTCTTCCCGACAGTGTAGCGAAACTGCTGAATAGGCTGGATAGAATGTTCAAGCAAAACGGACTTCCATCCGCTAAGGCTCGGAGTAGTCCAATCACCATAAATACGCCTCACGCTTGCAACGCCATACTTAGCTACTTCTGATAGAAGTCCATCTGTTATGGATGGCTGTGCATTGTCTGCATCAATAAGCACAGCCAGTCTACGTTGAGATGTTTCGCTTGCACTCATAATTACATTCCTCATCAGAGATAATATATCAAATTGTGCGATAAATATCCGAACTGCATTTTCTGCGGCCTTCGGGGCTCCGAGACCCGTTTCTATTGCCGTATGATCAACGACGGGACACAAGAAAACGTTTATGCGCCTTGCCGCTTTTGCATCAGGCACCGCCAGGCCCTGGGCGGATTTGGGCGATTGGATCCGAAATGAGTAGACTTGAGGACAAGAATCTCGAAGTACGGCTCCACTGCCAGAACTATATCCGCTGCAGTTCGTTGCGGTGGACCAGGGCCTTTGCGGTCCTCATCAGCGTTGCCAACCAGTGTCAACCACAGGCCGGTCTCTCCCAGATGTGCAGCCACATTTCGGGCAAACCTTCTTCTATCATTCTCGGAACTGAATACGTGGAAACAGCCTCTGTCGAATGCGAAACGAAAAGGAGCGCCCTCAATTTCGCTCTCAAGAAAATCGGCAAGTATGAACTCACATTTAGCACCAGCCTCAGAGGCCTTTTCGTTTGCTTTCTCAAGAGCGATTGCTGAAGTATCGGTGCCGGTGACCTGAAACCCATTCAGTGCAAGCCATATGGAATTGTCTCCCGTACCGCAGCCTATATCCAGGGCTTTGCAACTCAAAATGGGCTTTTTGGTAACGACTTCCAGAAGGTTGAAATCCGGCTGGCCTATGTCCCAGGGAGTGTCCCCGGATTTGTATCTCTCTTTGAAACGATCTTCCATTGTCATCTGATTATCCTCTCAAATGAGATTGGCTCGACAGCCGGGTCAGGGCCCACCCTCGCCCAGGTAGACCTCACGTGCCGCCACAGCTGTGTCCGGAAACTCGCTAAACACGCCGTCCACACCCAGCCGGAAGAACTGCAGGTACTCGGCCTGCGGATCACCCCGATAGTTGGAAGCCAGACGCCGCTTCTCATTGCGGAACGTAAAAACGTGCACGAATAACCCCTGCTTGTGGGCTTCGGCCACCAGTGCCGTCGGCGGCTGCGTTGCCGCGTCGCGCAGGTCCACCCTGCCATCGTTGTTGAGGTCTGCGAGTTGTCCGGCCGTATCGATGTGGCCCTTCACTGGAACGATATATGGTTTCCAGACGCCGATGCCGTCGGCATAGGTCCTGATCTCGGCCAAACCCGTTGTCGTAACCAGGTCGGCAAACAGGCGCGCATCGCCGGATTTGCGCCAGTCATAGGGCCGGTCGAACGGAATTGCATAGGTGATCCTGCCGGTGATCAAGTCGATGTCATCGCCGTCAATGAGTTGCACCATGCGCGTCTTCAACCCCTTGCCGCGCATCTCTTTCAGGCTGCCCGGCTCGAAGCTCTGCACGAACACAGGCGCGGACCGGATGTTCCATCCTGCCGAGTCGAGAGCGGCGATCAGCCTGTCCTCCAGCGGGAGGCCCATGTCGCGGTGATAGGTGGGGTTCTTGGTCTCAGGGTAGACGATGACTGTGCGGCCAAGTATCGAGCTCTGCATCTTGACCAGGTCGATAATCTCCTGCAGCGTCGCGATCCTGAACTTGCCGTTGTTCTGTTGAGGCCGCTCAGAGTCCGTGATCACCGTGCCCAGCGTCTTGATCTCCGCCAGGGTGAAGTCGTGAGCGAACCAGCCTGTTTGCTTCTCTCCATCCACCGGCCAATCTACACGCTTGCGGTCGGCGAATTCGGGCCTGGAGGCCACATCGGTGCTGGTGATGAGGTTTGGGTCATGGCGTGCGATCAACACACCGTCCTTGGTTGAAATAAGGTCAGGCTCGATCACCTCGGCGCCCTGAGTAATCGCAAGCTGATAAGCCTCGAGCGTGTGCTCGGGCAGATAACCCGACGCGCCGCGATGCCCAATTATCAGCGGCGGCTTGCCATCAAGCGTCGGCAAGGCTTTATCATCGCCAATGGCGGCATTGACTCCCGTCTTCGCAAGAGCGTTTGTCAGGCCGGCGGCAGAGAGCGCGGTCATGATTACGAGAGCCGGGATACAGACCAGCACTGCCGGGGCGACGAACATTCTCAAATGATGCCGCAAGCTGTCCTCCCGTGAGGGTGCGAAAGTGATTTCATGCAAGGGGCGCATCCACCCGCGTACAATGGACCACTGATCTTCGCCACCGGCAGCCCCACACCCTTTCCGACTGATGCCCTGTGACAAATACAATAGCATTTTAAGGCATGATCATGCAGAATTTACGTTGAAAGCAGCGTGAAGAGGGTTCGGACCAAAACTTCTGGAAAGAAACCGCGAGGACCGTTTATATGGGACGGACGATGGCTTCACGGTCGCAAGCGGATTGACCATCCTGGAAACCCCACGATGCAGAGAGGCAACGAAAAACATCTTGGTGAGATTCAGTAATGCCGGGTGACAAAAAGTTGGGACACTTGGGACAGAAAACATAATGATTTCAATATAATTAGGTAATACGGCCTTGGGCGCCAGTTGATGTTTGATCAGCCCGGTCTTTCTCGCAAGAGAGCCCGGGCTTTTTCGTCAACTACCCTCTCAAGTCCGTCTTCGGTCAACTGACTTCGGAATGGCTGGTCCTGTCCCCACCGCACTGGCTCCTTCTTCAAGTTCATCGCATGCCTTCGCAAATTGTTTCGGCTTTTCGCAGCATTCTTGTGTTTTCCGGTATGAGCCGTGTATTTTGCGGCCTCCGCCGCTTCCTCAATTCTGGAAAGAGCCTGTGTCTTCAATTCCTCCATCCTCAGCCTGAGATTCACTTTGCCTCATGATCCGGTCAATCAGGTGATCATGGTCACCATCTTTGCTGCGCCGATCAGAGTCGGTCTTTCCGGGAATGGCGAAACGAGACAGAGTCGGATGAGGGAAAACCTCATGACGGGAATCGATGAGGGGAGGCAGGATAAGCGAGGCGAAGCATGCTTCTGCTTCCTGCTCTACTTTGACAATGAGATGACATAGCAGCAATATTTCCAACGCGATCTCACCTTTTCGTCAAAGAACAAAAAGGATTGGCCCGGACGGTCAGGGTTGGCTGCGCGGACACAATGTGTTACATAACGTCGGTATATAAATATAAGAACCAACATTGCGTAACAGTCTTGTGGGGGGGTAGTATGGCACCGACAACAACAGAGCAGGTCCTTGATCTTGTGGAAAAAGCAGGGGTTTTCCGTCCAAGGGATCTGGATTCTCATGGTATTCCACGTGAATACCTCATTCGGCTCTGTCGTAAGGGAGTGGTGCAGCGCGTGGCGCGTGGACTGTATACTCTCGCGGATGCTGACGTGAGCGAGCACCAGAGCCTTGCAGAGGCATCAAAGAGAATCCCTCATGGTGTCATATGCCTGCTGTCCGCGCTTCGGTTCCACGGGCTGACGACGCAAGCTCCCTTTGAAGTCTGGGTCGCTGTCGACGTCAAGGCAAGGAAGCCCGGGAGCAATGGGCTGCCACTCCGCATCGTGCGCTTCTCTGGCGCTGCACTCCGTTCCGGCGTTGAGGACCAGTTCATTCAGGGTGTCAAGGTAAGGGTTTTCAGCCCCGCGAAAACCGTTGCGGACTGTTTCAAGTACCGTAACAAGATCGGCCTTGACGTGGCCCTGGAAGCCCTGCGCGAGAGCTGGCGCGAGCACCGCTGCACCATGGACGACCTTTGGCGTTATGCAAAGGTCTGCCGGGTTTCCAATGTAATGAGACCGTACCTCGAGTCACTGCCGTGAACCAGAGCCGACTTCGAAATGTTGCGGCGTCCGTCCGCCGGCGTCTCCTCAATCTTTCAAAAGAAAAGTCCGAACCCTTTGATCTGGTACTGACACGGTACGCCCTGGAAAGACTCTTGCACAGAATAGGGCGATCTGAATGGCGGAGCAGATTTCTGCTCAAGGGTGCCATGCTGTACACGCTCTGGTTCGATGCTCCCTACCGCCCCACCAGGGACATGGATCTCCCTGGCTTTGGTCCAAGCGAAATCGCTTACCTGGAAGAGACCTTTCGTGCCTTGTGCGAAGTTGCCGTCGAGGACGACGGGCTCACGTTCCTGAAGGAGAGCGTTCGCGGTTCAGAGATTCGAGGTGAGAGCGAATACCAGGGAGTACGAATGCAAATGACCGCAACCCTTTCAGGTGCCGTCATCCCTCTGCAAATCGACGTGGCCTTTGGTGATGTGGTTCTCCCGGGTCCGGAGGAAGTTCGCTATCCAACGATCCTGGACCTTCCGGCGCCTGAAGTCCTGGCCTGCCCAAGGTACACCGTTGTCTCTGAAAAATTCCAGGCCATGGTGATGCTGGGCATTGCCAACAGTCGCATGAAGGACTTCTATGATATCTGGGAGATGGCGCGGCAGTTTGAATTCGATGGCTTGCTGCTCGCCCAATCGATAAAAGCCACCTTCGAGCAGCGCAGGACCGCTTTGCCGGCGGAGCTCCCACTGGCTTTGACGGACTCTTTCTCCCAAGACAGGGCCAAGATGACCCAATGGGGCGCATTCATCCGTAAGAATCGTCTCATGGCAGACAAGGTATCCTTGCAGGAAGTGACGGTTTTTTTGATGGGTTTTCTGATGCCTCCTGTTCGTGCCATCCTACAGGGGGAAGTATTCGAGATGATTTGGACCGCTCCAGGCCCTTGGAAATCCCGCAAGGCCGAAATGACGAAAAGGAGGGAAATCCAGGTAGAATAGAATCTGTGTGGGGACAATCAAAAATCACTCCATGATATCCGGTAATGCCGGCGATACGGTTCGGTGCAGTAGTGTCGAGAGAACTGCAAAGGAAACGGGTGAAACACCATGAAAACGACCAAGGGCGGAATGCCGTTGAAACCCTATCTGGAAGCCGTAAGAGAGCACTGTGAAACGCTGTCGAAGGATGAATTGATCGAGAGCGTGCTCGAACTGGCGCAAGAGGTATCGATAAGAGAGCGTTCCGGTTTTCTCGACAAAATTCGCGCTATCGCTCCCAGGCCCGTTGCCGGGAGAATGAAAACAGGCCGGGATTTGGCCGAGACCTTGCTCGAACGGATCGCGGGGCTCAGGGAGGAGATCGAGGAAAGGATCCGTTCCATTGAAAACGGGGACTATTGGGAGGATGCCGAACATTGGGACAGTCGTGGTTACGACGATGAGGAGCCGGACTACTTGGCGCCGGAGCAGGCCGAGGAATTGGAGTATCTGTTCGTCAAAACGGGCGGGCTGTTCCTGGATGGACGACTGGAAGTTGCCCTTCGCTTGTACGCCTCCCTTTTCGATCTCCTGGATGAGAACGAAGAGGCGGCCGGTCATCTCTCCCGGGATGCGCCGGACCTGCGCGAAGAGAGGGCGAGGTACTGCCGTTGCGTCTACGAGACCACCGACCAGAAGACCCGGATTCGGGCCCTGTTCGATTGCCTGTCCATAAATGCCGCGATGAAAGACGATCGTCTGGACATCTCGTCGGAGTCTCTTCCCATGCTGCAGGATATCGTTGATTCCAGACCGGGCCGGATGCCGGATTGGGAATCGTTCCTGCCCGCCTGGGCGAAAAGGTTGGCGTCCCATGACACCGACAGGGCTGCCGTGCTTCTGCTGGAAGCGACGCAAATGCTGGAAGGGATCGACGGTGTTTCCCGGCTGGCGAGGAAATGGAAGACCGGCCAGCCGCGTGGGTACCTCTTCTGGATTCAGTGTCTTGAAAGGGAAAACGATTGGAAAGCGATGCTGGATGCCTGCCGGGAAGCCCTGGAAATATTGCCGAGGTGCGGTTTCCGGGAGCAGGCGGCCCGGTGCCTGACCAGTGCCGCGACGGTGCTCGGGAGGACGGAATGCGTGCTGCTCGGGAAACGGGAGCGGTTTTTGTCCGCGCCTCGTGAGCGGAACCTTCTCGAACTGCTTGATGAAGCGGAGAAACAGGGCGTTCGTTCCAGCGAATTGGATGCCGTCCTTGCCTCGATGAAGGACGCCGGCAAGGAGGGGAAGGCCCCCGGGGACCTGTTCATCAAAACGTTGCTGATGGCCGGCAGGGTTGGTGAAGCCTTCCGGGAAGGTCGAGGCGAGAGGAGCATCGGGTGGTCCTATGGAAAGGCCGGGGTGCTTTTTGCCTCCATCCTGTCCGTCTTGATCGGAAACTCGCCCGAAGCATCCGTCATTAGAGCCCTGTTAAAGGAATACTCGGAGACGTATGATTCCTATCTCCATGAAGAGGATGAGATCGGAAGGGGAGAGGCCTGCCGCGCATTGCTCACCGGACTTGAGTCGGCGGAGATCTCGGAGGCGGAAGCCAAGAGATACGCGGCTTGGGCGGTCGGAATCGGCCGAGACCGCATCGATGCGATCGTGAGCGCAAAACACAGAGGGGCCTACGCCCGTGCGGCCCGGGTACTGGGCGCCCTGGCGGAATTCCACACGCTGTCGAACGAGCGGGAGAAGGCGCGGTCGCTCCTGCACGAGTTCGTCTTTGTCAAGTACCCGCGACACTATGCGTTCCGTGCCGAGGTCAAGACTGTTGCTGCCGGTTCGACCCTGCTAAGAGAGCTTCGCGTGATCTGATCGGACCTGCGTCCCGGTGCCGGAATGACGATGGGGGACGCGTAATTCAGAGGCGCACCATTGCGGGAGCCGTACCGGCGGCGGCGCATCCCGGGGGCACTATTCAGCGGCGTTCCCACCGGCGCAACTCGCAAGGCCTTCGGAATAGCAGGCGTTGCGTCCGCAAGATTGACTGTTCGGTACCGGGCGTCCGTATCGAAGAACAGTAGACCCGCCGATGCCGGCGACAGACTCGTACAGGTTGGCCGGAACGAGGGCTGGGGCTTTCAGCGTCGCGGATCCTCCCCCAGCGGTTCGAGGTCCTTGCCACGCAGCCCCGTGAGGATCGCGTTCCCGTCGGCGGCGATTCGGAATTCCCCGTAGCGGGCCGTCGCGTAACGGTCCGCCTGGCCTTCCTGGAAGAAGAATGCGTTGGTCGCAAACTTTACCTGACGATCACGAATGCGATAGCGCATGAGAAACTCATCCGGTGCCAACGGCTCCCCGGCGTCCAGCCGCACGAAGGAGGCGACCCCCCGCGCGTCGAGCCTGAGCACGATGCGCCCGTCACGAACCTCTTCGCGCACTTGCCCGCTGCCGAACGCATCGGTTGCGGCCTTGAAGCGCAGGGCCATGTAATCGCCCTGCATGAGCGAGCGCGGATCGACTGGAGCCAGCTCCAGCAGCGCGACACGGCCTTCGCCGATGATCCGTTCGCGTTCGTATATGGCGTAGTTGGCAACGGCGAGGACGACCGCTCCCATCAGGAGTGCGATGGCCTTACGCATGAGAGGTTTCCTCCGCGCTTTCCGGCGCGGGCAGACACTTGAGCAGCACGAGGCGCGCGATGAGCAGCGAGAGGCCGGCGCCTGCCAGCACCTCGGATTTTTGGAGCAGAGTGGCGTCCAAAACGTAGTAGTAATGGGAGAGGTATCCGAGCAGCGCCACAACGCCCAGTCCGGCAAGGCGGCGGTTGCCCGCCGCATGGCCGACGACGAGAATCGCGACGCAGGGGCCCAGGCCCGGGGCTTTCAGCGACGCCGCAGCAAGGATTCCTGCCCCCGCGAGTACCGCTTTCCCCTGTGTCGATCCGATGGGGACATTCTCCCAAAAGAGCAGGCGGATCGACACGCCGATCAGCACGGTTCCCGAGAGCCCCAGGCCCAGCCAGGCGAGGAGATCGTTCCCGGGGGGCGGCACCGCACGCGACCACCATAGAACGCCCTCGCTCCTCCCGCTCAGCATGATCACCGTTGCGACAATGGATGCGGCCAGACCGTACCCTCCGGCCCGCAGCAGAGCGCTTCGACGCGGGTGCCTGAATTCGCTGAACCATACGAACGCAAAACCGGCCGTCACAATCCCCGGCGCGAAGGTGTTGAGCTTCAAATCCCAAAACGCCAGGGCCAGCGCGAAGGAGCCGGCCCAGGCGCTCCAGACCCGGTGAAGGAAGTTCGGCACTGCGAAGAACAGGAATGTCTCAACGGCGGTCATTGCCAGGCAGACGGCGAAGAAATCCCAACGGAGCAATTCCGTGATCCCGAAACAGATCAACGCCTGACCCGCAAAACTCAGGGCCAGGGCAAACTGGCTCGAAAAACCGGCTCGCGGGCCCGACCGGAAAAGCATTGCGGCCCCGGCGCACAGCAGCGTGCCGGTGATGATCGCTCCCGGCCAGTTCTCGATCAGGGAGTGAAAGCCTACGCCGATGAAAGCCAGCAGAAAAAGCGCTCCGATCCATCCCGCGATGCCGAGCATGACGCGAACGAACCACGGAGTGGGCGACGCCACGGCCGGAGGCAGTTCCCCATGCACCAGGTCCGCCGCCTCGAGGCGCTCCCAAAGTTCCTGTCGCTCGGGGCCGTTCATCGCTTCTCCTCTGCCGCAACGCTTTTGAGCCACCACCCGCCCGCCGCCGAAAGGGCGATCACGACCAGGCCGATGAACAGGAACGACCCGGCCTGATGATCGCGCAGCATGTGCTCCATGAGAAAACAGGTCACCGTGACGATCACCGAAAGAACGCCGCCCGCAAGGGCGTAAAGGTCTTTAATACGGAACCGGTAGACCACATAGACGGCGGCGAGCCAGGCGAGCCAGACCGGAAGTTCCCAGCCGCTGTTCCCGCGCCGGAGGCACAGGTCGGAAACCGCGAGGACGGTGCACAAAGCGCCGCCGGCGGTGATGATCAACCGCGCGGCCCAGCGTTCCCGCAGCCACGGCACGCCATAAGCGGCCAATATTTCCCAGACTGCAAGCGCCGCCGTGTTCAGCCCCAATAGTTGCCAGAGCAGTCTTTCCGGGCCGAACACCACGCCTGTGAAGCCGTGGAACGCAGTGGTATAAAGCGCTACCGCGAGATTGACGAGCAGGAGCCAGAGGACGCACAGCGCCGCGAACCGGCCGACCAGCATCCACGGCACGATGAGAACCGCCCAGGTTGCGAACAGCTCAAAGGAATCGGAGCCGGTCTGATAAGTCTGGCCGATGAGCGCAAAGATCGCGCCGACGAGCACCGCGCCGGCCAAAAGAGCGGCCTTGCCCGCGGGACGTTCCAGCCCGAGCCTCCAAACAAGAAACAGGGCGGCGACAAAGGCGGCCTCGACCATGCCGAACTTCGTGAAATGCCCGATTTCGTTCCAGTTGTAGGCCAGGAAGAAAACTACGCCCGCCGCGGTCATCACCGACCCCATCCACAGGAGCATCCGGTCCAGAAAGAGCCGCCAGTCGCCGCCTGATGGCAAAACACCGGCGAGCTCGAGCGCCCGGCGCACATCTTCCGGCGCGAGGCGGCCCTGTTCGGCCCATTCCAGGATTTCCCGGCGGCGGTCGGTCACTGGAGCTCTCCCATGAATGAATCGCGGGACAACGGACGGCGCGCCCCGAGCCGCCTGGCAGCGGGCCTTTCGGGGACGCCCGAGTCGAAAACCATCGCTTCCTCGAAATCGGAGCGGTCGCGCCGGGGCATCATAGCACAGCCGCGGCTTTCCTCCAGGGGGAATCGAGTTCTTCAGGAGATGAAGTCGGAAGCGGGATAAGGGGCCTGCAACGCCGCCGCCGGCCGCATCTTCGCGCACGGGTATTCAATCGGCTGCGCCGCCCGCGGACTTTAGCCGCCGCGCGCCGCCCCGAATCGGACCGTGGGGCGACCTGGAAGGCTGGTTCCTTGATGCCGGCGGCATCCCGTCTGTTATAATCTTAAGCATGCTCATGCGCTTCTTCTTTGTCGAGGTGCGTCCCGATGGCCTCCGGGCTTTTCCCCGAACAACGAAAGGAGGGAACGAGGCATGACGATACTTGACGAAACGCAGGGAATGAGAATCTGGCAGGATGAAGCCGGAAAGCTCTGGACACTCGCCGATTCCCGTATCGATACCGAGATATTTGAGCTCGTCGGGAGCCCGGTTCTCAATGAAGGGACAGGCTTATGGTACCAGGAAATCCAGGTGCGGACCGATACGCGATGATTCACGGCAGGGTTGAGGCCCGGTTTCGGGAAAACCCGCTGCAGGGCATCCGCTGAAGATGCGGGCTCATACCGGGTTACCTGGAAAATAGATTCCCGGGTGAGCCTGTTTTCATGCTTCGCGGGCGCGGTGAGCATCATGGAAAATTACCTGGAAAATAGACTCCCGTGTGAGTCTGTTTTCATGCCTTGTGGTGACGCCGGCGCCATGCGCAATTGTGTTCAAGACTACACAACACCTGCCCGGCGGGAGATGACGCGTGTGGGGATAAATCTTGCCATTACGGACTGTTAGGCAGATCAAACGTAGGGGCGGGCTTTATGCCCGCCCGCCCGATGCCGGCGTTTTCAACGCAACCCGGTCTCACGCCACGGCGCAACGAATGAGTTGGTGGAAAAGAGAGGAGTCGTGGCTCCACGCGCGACGGGGTGGGATCGTCGGGTCGAGCGGCTTTGCGTCTGCCGTCGGAAGTCGCCCGACGCAAGCAGGAGGCTTTCGTGGCGCCGTGGCGTCGTTGCGTGAGGCGATACGACGCCTGGAGTGAGCCGCGAAATCATGCGCATTGACGGAATGCGGCCTGGCGGACCGGCGGGATGGCCTCGATATTGCCCCGGTATGGACGATGTGCCGGTCAGACGTGGCGGTAGGGGACGCGTGTGGGGATAAATCTTGCCATTACGGACTGTTAGGCAGATCAAACGTAGGGGCGGGCTTTATGCCCGCCCGCCCGATGCCGGCGTTTTCAACGCAATCCGGTCTCACGCCACGGCGCCACGGCGCAACGAATGAGTTGGTGGAAAAGAGAGGAGTCGTGGCTCCGCGCGCGACGGGGTGGGATCGTCGGGTCGAGCGGCCTTGCGTCTGCCGGCGGAAGTCGCCCGACGCAAGCAGGAGGCTTTCGTGGCGCCGTGGCGTCGTTGCGTGAGGCGATACGACGCCTGGAGTGAGCCGCGAAATCATGCGCATTGACGGAATGCGGCCTGGCGGACCGGCCGGTTGGCCTCGATATTGCCCCTGTATGGACGATGAGTCGTCGGGCGGGATAAACCCCGCCCCAACGGAGCGATGTGCCGGCGAACACAGCACGGGGCACGCAGCGGTTGTCCACCAAAGCGCCGAATCCGGACCGGATAACGGAAAATGCCGCATCTGCGGAGTCTTTCTTCCGAAGGGCTGTTTTCTCAATTCTTGGGGAGGGACATTCCATTATCTCGAATCTGTCCCCGGTTCCCGTGAGGTCTGTGCGCCGCCGACAGAAAATATTGTGGAATCTGCCGTGGAAAGGTTTAAAATACTGCCAGGCTGAATCGTTCGGCATACTGCGTCATCCGGCATATTCTCGTGCCATGTATCGTGCATCAACCAATCGGTTTCGCCGAGGCATCGAACCAGTAAGAGGCCCCCGGATCGGGGTCTCCGGGCAGCCGTTTCATCCCTTCGTCCGCAATCGGGCGGCCGAAGGGCGTGCCGGTGATCGGCCAATGGAGACCGCGCGTCCACGGGGACAGGCCTCGAAAGACATCCACGACGCCGATGGAAGGAGGGAAATATCGGCGCGGGGCAGGTGTGAGACGGCCGGCGCGGATTGAATCGCGGAATCGCATCGAATCACCAGGAAAACGGGAGGATCGTCATGGGACTTTTCGATTTTGTGAAGGAGATTGGGAAGAAGCTTTTCAGCGGTGAGGCGGAAGCTGCGGACAAGATCAAGAACCATATTGAAGAGGCAAACCCCGGGATCCAGGGATTGAATGTTTCCTTTGAAGACGGGGTGGTCTCGCTTTCCGGGCAGGCATCGAGCATCGAGGCCCTTGAGAAGGCCGTCCTGATGGCCGGCAACGTGCAAGGCGTATCGGAGGTCAGGGTCCAAGGATTCCAGGCCCCACCCGCGGAGGCCAAGGTCGAATACTACGTTATCAAGAAAGGGGATACGCTTTCGGCCATCGCCAAGCAGTTTCTGGGGAATGCCAATGACTACCCGAAAATCTTCGAAGCCAACCGTGAGGTCATCCGCGATCCGAACCTCATCTTTGTCGGCCAGAAAATCCGAATTCCTCTGAAGTGAGCCAATGGGGAGGACATTGTTTTCCGGTTGCCTTTCCCTGTGAAATTCCGCATGGGATCGGTTGAGATCACTCGAAAAATCAGGAGAATGCCATGAGTCTCAGCGAAATACTGGGTTCCGTCATCCAGGCGGGGATGACCTCGTCGTCTCACAACCGGTTGAGGAATTCGTTTGGCGAAAGTGGGGGCGGCGGTTTGCTGGAGAGTCTTTCTTCGATGCTCGGCGGTGCCGGAGGCGGACTCGGCGCGGGCTTGGGAGGTTTGGGCGGATTGCTGGGAAGTGTATTGGGCGACGTCGAACAAACCGTCGGCGGAAGGAAGAACCTCGCGCTGGGGGGACTTGGAGCGCTTGCCGGCGCGCTTTTGGGAGGTGGACGCGGTTCCATGGGGGGAGCCCTGGGCGGTGGGTTGATGGCGCTTCTCGGGGCCATGGCCTACAAAGTCTTGAAAGGCAGCGGCACTGAAATCTCCGGCGTGCCGATGGGGTTGACGGAGCCGAAAACCGAGGCCGAACGACAGGGGCTGGAGCAGCACGCCGAACTGCTTCTGAAGGCCATGATTAATGCGGCCAAGGCGGATGGGCAAATCGATGAGAGCGAAGTGCAGCGCATCGTCGGCAAATTGCAGGAAGACGGCATAGACCGGAACGAGCAACAATTCATGATCATGGAGATGCAGAAGCCGATGGAGACTCAACAACTGATCGCCGCCGTCGCAGGGCGCCCCGACGTTGCGGCTCAGGTCTATGCGGCTTCGCTGTTTGCCATCGAGGTGGACACTCCCGGGGAGAAGGAGTATCTCAATCAACTGGAGGCCGGGTTGGGGCTGACGCCGGAGGTGACGCAGCAGATTCGTGAGTTTGTCGGGGTGCAGCCGGCATAACGAGCCGGGAGGTCCCCTGACTCGACATATCGCATGCCAGGCGTGCAACGGGTCTCACCGGGCAGGAGGGGACGGCAAGACTCGTCGCAACAGGGCCGCGGCCGGGGCAAAAGGTCGGGAGAGTTCCTTCCCCTCTGCCCCGGTCGGCGGGCGATCACCAGGGACAACCGTCCGGTCGCATGCCCGGCCGCAAGCCCGGCGCTTTCGAGTAAAGGGGCGGAGCCCGCGGGCCTGCTCTCGGACGAAAGCGTATCCGCTACTTGTTCACGAAATTCGCGCCTGCCCCCACGAAGATGAACCGATGACTCATCGATTCGACGCCGGCCTTGATCTGGACCGAGACGCCCAGACCATAAGTGAAAGACCGCACGTAACCCAAATCGACGATGACGGTTTTGTAGCCGTTCGACCAGCTTCCTTCCTTCACCTTCACCTTGTTGACTCCATCGTAGATGTGGATGGCCGACACCCACGCGTCGACACTACCCGTGTAGAATCTCACCTTGACGTAGCGCACGCCCTGGGTGGTCGATGCAATTGTCGGAACAGCGAGGTGAACCCAGTTGAAAGTCCCGGAGTTCAAAATGAAATCCAGTCCCCATCCGAATTCGAAGCGATTGTCATTGGTGAAGCGGTCCTTGTACTCGATGTGGCCGCTATTCCCGTGAACCCACTGCCAAGTTGCGTGGGCCGGACCGGCCAATACCAGCGTCGCCGCCAGGGCGACAGCCAAAACCAGGAAAATGCGGCGCGGAACAATGATCTTTTTCATGATGCCCTCCTTCGTCATCGCGTTGCCATCAGGCACGAACCTGGGAAGTCGTGCAATGCATCGGTCCCGCGGCCTATAAAGCCTCCAGGGAGCGGATCGCACACCCGGAGGCTCACGCTACGGCATTTTGAGAAGAATCCTGGTCATTGAAACCTCCCGCGAACGAGGAGTCTCAAGGAATCACGACCTGAAAACAGAGCTAACCGGAGTCGATTGAAAAGAGGGCTCTTACCCGGAAGAATATTGAACTAATCAATAAGATAATTAATCGAATCGGGATGTAAAGGGGGATTTGTGCGCGGCAGCACCTGGTCAAATCCATGCCCGGCCTTCCTTGACGGCATGCCGCATTGGTTGTGATGTCGACGGTTCCCGGTTATCCCGTCACGCTCGCCGCTGTCGTCGATGCATCGTGGAGGGTCGTCGGGTATGGGATCGGTCGTTTCTCCGCTCTGGCGGTGTGGCTGAGTGCTTCCCCGCGACAACGGCTTTGCCGGATGCCTTCAAATCTTCCGTGACACGAGGTTCCGGAAGGTTCCCGGCAAAGAAGGATCCCCCGTTGAAGAAATACTTGTTGGACCGCTTTCGAAGGCCTCGGGCGAAGGAAAGCCACCACATCGTTCACGGAAGCCCCGAAGGGCAAGCCCGCGGCTGACGACGGGTCAAAGCATGGTCCTGCCCAACCCGTCAAGATGCGCGGCAATCCGCCTCCGTCCGGCCCGGAGTCCTGGATTCCGCCGCCGCGGGATTCCCGGATCGTTCGTGCGAACCCACCCCTTTCCCTTCGGCCGCGATCCGGCACAAACGATCGCGTAATACTATCCGAACCGTCGGTAGACGTGCTTGCTTTGCTCTGGAGTGCCCTGTATCGGCATCAAGCCGGCAACGATTGAATATCGGCTGCTCATGCCGTGGCGACAGTGGGGAAATACCCTTCGCCGCTCTTGAAGACTCCGATCTTCTCGCCTTTGCTGTTCAGGACGTCGTACACCTGGGGATCGGTTGCCCGCAGCCTCCACCCCTCGGCAGTGCAGAATTCCTTCCTGAAATCCCAGTATCGCATTCCAGAAGTACCTTCCATGACAACAGGCTCGGTTCCGGCGGTTTCCGGTTCCGTATTCTTGGTTTCCATGGGTTTCCTTTCCGTTTGAATTGATGTGTCCCAACAATTGCGCCGAGTGAATGATCCCCTCGGTTCTCGGTTCCGAAAACGATTCCTGGGCTTGGAGACACGAAAACCGCCTCGGCTTTGCGAGATGGAGCCTCCGGTCCAAAGCGGTTCAGTTGATCGGTCGACGCAACCCCGCGCTCGGGTGAAAGCCGTGTTACGAAATATCCGGCTTCCCCCCTCGTGATAAAACGTTGCACTTCCGGGCCAAAGCCTTCCCGCATGAACCGAATGAAGCTCGGCCTGCGGCCGGGCCATGTTTTGCGACCAGACAACGCGCGGCCTCAGGGACCGCGCATGGCGTGGCGGTGGCGGGCCGCTACAGCGATTTCGCCTCGAAGGTGTTGCACTGGTTGACGTCCCCCGTCTCAAAACCCCGCCGGAACCATCTTACCCTTTGAGCCGATGTTCCGTGCGTGAAGGCGTCCGGGACGACCGTGCCGCTGCTCCGTCGCATGATCCGGTCATCGCCGATGGCGCTGGCGGCACCCAGCGCCTCTTCCAGGTCCCCCGTCTCCAAAAGCCCTCGAGACCTGTCCGCATAGTAGCCCCAGACACCGGCATAGCAGTCGGCCTGCAGCTCCATCCTGACCGACAGGCGGTTGGCCTGCGCCTTGCTCACGCGCCGCATCGTGGACTGAACCTTGTCAGCGATTCCCAGCAGGTTCTGCACGTGGTGGCCGACTTCGTGCGCGATCACATAGGCCTGGGCGAAATCGCCCGGTGCCTGGAAACGATTCTTCATTTCCTCGAAAAAACCGAGGTCGATGTATACCTTCTGGTCCCCGGGACAGTAGAACGGCCCGGTGGCCGCCTGGGCAAAGCCGCAGGCGGAGTCCACCGCGTCGGTGAACAGGACGAGCTTGGGCTCCCTGTAAGTTTTCCCGTATTGTCGGAAGATGCCGTGCCAGGTTTTTTCGGTATCGGCAAGCACCACGGAGACGAACTGGGCCATCCGGTCCTGCCCTCCGTAAGGTTGCTGTCGTTGTTGCGTCACGTAAGGAGGAGCGCTCTGCTGTGAGGTTTGCAGGAGCATCGACGGGTCGATGCCGAAATAGAGGGCCACGAGCACAATGATGATCGTGCCGATTCCGCCCCCCACGAACCCGCGAGATGCGGGAACTCCTCGCCGGTCTTCCACGTTTTCGCTTCGTTCCTCATCTTCCCACCGCATGAAGTACCCCTTCCCGACGCGCCTTCCTCGCTCCCCGCGGAACCGTCCCACACACACTGCAGGGATGTGCGGTTACGGTTTCTTCGCCGCTCCCGTCCTTGGCGCCTGCTTCTCTTTCTGCCCCTGGACTTCGATCTTGGAGGCTTTCATGAAATAATAGACCGTCACCTTGGATCCTACCTTCAACTCTCCACCCTCTATTTTAGTCACTTTGTCCAGGGCGATCTCCCATTTTTCCTTGCCTTTTTGAACGATGACGACATCGTCTTTTATCTCCAGGACCGGTCCCGTCACCTGGTACTCTCTCGGGCCCGCGGCAAAGGCGGCGGCAGAAAAGAATGCCGTGAGAAACAGGATCACCATGCACTTTTTCATAGTCCGTTCTCCTCTCCATGTCCCATGATTTGTTTCGGATGCCCGCGCAACACTGCATTCCGGCTCGCGCGGATGCAAGAACCCGCCATTCCGCAGCCGACTCACAGGATGAGCGGGCGGACCTGCGATGTCAATGCCGCAACTGTCGCCTTGAAGAAGACATTTGTGAGCATCGAGGTTCCGCATGGTCGCCGGGGCTATTGAACAGTGATGAGACCCTTGATCTTCTCGTAGGTTCCCTTCTTGATCCCCTTGACCTTCATGATGTCCTCGGGTTTCGAATAGGGACGCCCGGCGATGATGGCCTGCGCCTTTGCGGGGCCGATCCGCGGAAGCGCCGCCAGTTTCTCCTTGCTCGCGGTGTTGATATTGACCTTCTCTCCCGGTGCAAGCTTGGGGGCCTGCGCCGGTTTCTTCACTGCCGCGGCTCCGGTTCCCGAAGGTGAGGGAGTCTGCGAAGGCGCGACCGTGCTTTTCTGCATCTGCGCATGAAGCGCCGGAACGCCGCAGATATAACCGGCCATGAGGAAAACCACGGCCACGACGCAGCCCGTGCAACGGCGGGCTAAAGAACCTCTGCTCGGTATCATGGGCCAACCCCTCCTTTTCTGCGGTCCTCGAGACATTGAAAGAAATGCAACGCTTAGTAGTACCGGATGACTCTGAAACATGTCGCAGAATCGCACAGAATCGACGCTCACTTCCAGTGAAAAATATCGTGCATTTCACCAATCGCGAGAAAGGATGGCCGAATGCGCACACTCTCCTCCCGGTGAGCCGGAAACGAGCCGTGCCGGGCGTTCGGCAGCGGTTCTACTTTATGGAAAAAGGCGCGCTCCCAGCCAATTGATCGTTGACGTAGACGTCGATCTTGTAGTTCCCGACCGGCCAGCCGTTGGTGGGCCTCGAAAGCGTGAAATGCACGGTGGCGTTTCCTTCCCTTTTGAACTCCACAACGGCGGAATCGATTTCATAGTTCGGTGTCGAAATCGCGTCCACCGAGACCCAGACGCCTTTGACCTTCGTTCCTGGAGCGGGGTCCACGACCGACACGAGCGCATGAACCGCCGCCTGGTCCGGTTTAAACTTGTCCGTTGGGCCCACCGGCTTGGTGGCGGAATCGTCCACGTTCTGGCATGTGACCACCGAAGCGACCCGGGCGGCCTCCGCCGATCCCTGATGGTAACCAAAGGATAGAATGCCGATGATGAGAACCAGAATCCTGAGAGTGTTCGAATGCATAGTTCATCTCCTTTTTGATGTTGTTCCGGGTTGTTCCTCTGAGAGCCTCCATTGCACGTCGGACGAGGGTGGGACGAGACGCCGTTCAGTGTTCGTCCGGGTTCGCTGAACGGCGTTTTTCCGATTGTCGAAAGACTTCCGGTCCGCTCCTTGCGAAAGCACCTTTCAAGGACCGGCGCTCCGTATCCGGAACGGGCCTGCCCTTTGTCGGCATGGACCTCGTCCGATACGCGTTCCGTGTTCCGGCCCGGGAGCCGGGAAGGCATTGTGAAAACCCGGCGGGGCAACTTCGGGAACGGGTTGGCCGGTAGCGCCTCCACGGTGCGCGGATGGGTTCGACAGCGCCGGATCGATACCACGGATTCCGAATGCCGTCCCGACGGATGTCATTCACAGAGGGCGGGCGCATACAGGTCCCCCTCGTACATCAGCTCGGTGATGGTGCCGTCGGCCGCCTGGTTGTAAACGGCGGCCACACCGGTGCTTCCATCGGAAAAAGCGAGGTGGACCCGGTTTCCGACGACTCTGTACATACCATGGTCGGAAGGGTCCCCACCGCCTCCGTACCCCAGTCCCGATCCTGAACTGAAGGAGCTTTCCGAGCTGTATGTGAACCGCCCGTTGCCGTCGAAAGTGGCTCGAATGGAGTGTGAGTAACTGCTTCCGGACCCCGAAGAACCTGACCAGTGGCAGAAGGTTCCTCGCAGCAGACCATTGAGGTTTCCGGAAGCGGGTGGATCCGCCTCCGCCACCAGGCGTGCTTGCCCGGTGGCAGGCGTGGCCGGACCCTGCAAAATTCCCGCCCGTATTCTCATTTGATTTGATGGGGATGCCTGGAGGCCGGCAAAGTGGATTGGCGGCGAATTGCCCGGGAGTGAATGACCGTAGAGCGGAGTGGGAACGGGCCTGTCCATCGAACCGGTTGCAAACGGAAACACCACACCGAAAATCAGGACAACGCAGGATTTCCAGTCGGTTAGGCACATGATCGATCTCCTTTCGATCCGAGGGAGCCGGCCGCGACCGTGGCGTGTTCGAAGGGCACACGGGCACGACGAAGAACGCTCTACTGCTTTCTGCGGAACCGGAACGTGAGCCCTTCGGAGTCTCTCAGGGTCAACTGTTGACCCGACAGGCTGAAACTGAAGCGTTCCACCTCCCCGGTTATCGCGCTCCTGGTGATCAACTGCTTCCCGCGGATCTCATAAACCCCCTTGTCCTCCAGCATGTTGAACTCATAAAGCTCATAGGTGGACTCGCCCATCTTCAGGACTTCTCTGTCGGGTCCGTGCCACAGGCCGACGAGAGATGCGCTCGGTGAGGGCGGCTGGGGCTGGGAAGGCGCGGAAGGCTGGACCGCCATGCCGGGGCCGGGAGCCGGCCCGGTGGCCGTGCCTTGCGGCGCCTGCCGCTTCGCCCAGAGAAGGAGCCAGCCTTTCGGGACCAGGTATTTGAGGATCATTCTTGGTGCGCCCTGGTCCCATCGCGACACCAGCATCGTGAAGTTCATCGCCTCGACCGGCCGGCCCTCGTCATCGAAAGAGATGAGCCTCAGAGTCGGCATCAGCCGTGTGTCGAGAAGCACCGCCATGGGAGTGACTTTCCAGCTGGAATCGCCCGGGTTTTGGATCTTGGCGATCAGAACCTCCGGGTTGGAAGGGGATGGGGCAATCTCGGTGAACGGCGGGATAGGGTTCCACTGCCCGTCTTTCAAACCGTGCCATTGCCAGGTCCCGACGAGGTCTTTGAGTTTGACCTTTCGGGCATTCTCCACGAAGGATTGCTCCTCTTTGGTCAATGCTTCCAGCTTGATTTGCGTGGTGGCGAACGACGACTGTCCCGCTATGGATTCCGCCCGCATCGCCACCGTCAGGTTGGACGGTTCATCGGTGTCGATGACAAGCTCGAGCCCCTTTCCCCACTTCAACGTCTCCCCGGCCACATAACCGGCCTTGCCGTCGTCGGAGACGAACTCGAAGAGCAAAGTGACCTCATCCTCGGGTTGCAGCTTGACTTGACGATACGCCACGGTTCCGTCCTTTTGAGGCAGCTCGGCGACCACATTCGCGACCGTCCACGTGACGGCGTTGAAAAACAGGGTCGCAAAACACTGTTCCGCTCCCTGCCGTTTCAGAGCGACGGGAACCGCGGCATGCTGGAGGTCGGAGAGGCTCGAGGAATCGATGGTGGCACGGGCTGCATGCCGCCCGTCGGTCACTTTCAGGTGCCGCCCGATGAATTCCTTCGACACCTTGTTGCGATTCCCCTTGAACTCGGGCATGATCAAGTCCACCACATCGGCCACGGCCCCCTCCTTCTTCTTGTAGAATTCGGGATCGTACACATAGCCTTTCTCGAGAAGGGCAAAGCCGTTTCTTTTGTCGTCTCTGACCGCCTGCATGTATTGCACCCACAGGATATTTTCCCCTTCCACGGTCGCCTCGACCTTAAAACCCCCGCCCGGTTTACCTCCCTTCACCGGGTTGCCTGTCTGAGCGTCCACAACCCGGATATCGGTGACCCTGGGAGGGGAGAGCTGCTGTTCCTGAGCTTTATGGAGGGCGGACAGCATGCCCTGCCAAGCACAGGCCTTGCTCATCCGGATTTGCAGATAGTCGGGATCGAATTGAGCGCCCCGTACGGGAGCGTATACGGCGAGTCCGTGACTGAGCCGGTGACGGGGCGAGGCATGTTTTGCGATAATGGCCTTGTCCATGATTGCGACGATGTCCTGGTATTCCTTTTGTGCAGGAAAGTTGGGGGTTGAAAGGCGAAGGCGGTTCAATACATCCATCAGGTCGACACTCGCAAGCACTCCTGACTTCCTGCGAATGTCCGTCCGGTCGGCGTATCCCTCCGAATAGTATAAGGACCGCGAGACCTCCGGCCATGCACCCGGAACCGATTCCGACATCTTTCGCGCAAAGTCGCTCAGAGAGCTCACAAGCTTGTCCGTCTCGCCAAGATCCACCGCGGAGAGCGTGGCAACACGCTCCTTGCGCTCTCCGTAGTATTTCCCGTAACTTTCGACGATCTGAGCGGCCAACCGCCTGGCGCCCATGGTTCCCTTCCCGAAATAGGGCAGTATCTGGTCATAGGGCCAGCCGTCCCCGGGTTCCACAGCCTGCGATGCCAACATGATTTCGGCAAGTCCCGAGAGTTCGCAGGCCACTTCGAGCTGGGCCATGAGGCACATGTCAAACCCAATGATATCGATCTTTTGTCGGCCGGTGTCCTTCAGTGCCCCCGCGACGGCCTCCCTCAGTCTTGGGAGCGTCATCTTGTCGCGGCCTTTAGGGGCGCCCGGCGCCTTTTCGTCGATGAGGTGGGCGGCCCAGCCCCCGCCGTGATCCCACAGAATCAGCGCGTGATGCTGTGCGGGAAAGGTCTTGAGCACCGAGGCCAAAAAAGTGTGGAGAACCTGGGGATCCGCCATGTTCACTTCACCGGCGGTTGTGATGACCTCCGATTTGGCGGAGCCCGCGACGTCTTTGCGGATTCGCACGACCTGGCCTTCCCCCCCGGCGCGATCCAGGAACACGATGCATTCGACGCCTTCTTCGGAAATTCCGCGCTCCATTTCCTTCAAGTCCTTCAGGGCGAAAGGTTCGAGATCGTTATCCCCGTCCAGATACACGGCTATGGTCCAGATTCGTTGCGGGTCTTTGCGTTCGGGGCCCAAATCGAGGCTGAAAGGCGGCCCCGCCGGAGCGCCTCCTCGCACCGAGAAGACAATGTTTCCCGCCGTTTTGCCGTTGATGTACAGGTCGAATCTGTAATTGCCCGCCGGCCATCCTCCCTCCGGCTTTTCCACCAGGAAATGCACGGTGTCCCCGACTTCCTGCCCGAATTCGGCCTCGGTGGCGTTGATCTCGCGGTCGGAGCCCCCCGGTTGTCCCAGAACGCTCCAGACTCCCCTGACCGTCGTTCCGGGCACGGCGCCTTCAATCTTCGCGAGCACGTGAAGCTCGGGGGTTGTGGCATCGAAGGTGTCGGTGACGTTGATCGGGCTCAGTCCCGGGCTTGCCACTGCCTCGCATGAAACCAGGGAAACCAGTTTGGGGGAAGGTGACTGAGGGGAGGATTGGGAAGACGCCGGGGCGGCCGTGGGTGATGCCGCGACAGCGAAGGGTACGGATGTCAAAAGGGCTCCGTCAAGGTGAAGTTCCACCTTGTAGTTCCCGACGGGCCATCCTTGATTGGGCCTGGAGAGGAAAAAATGCGCGGTACCTTCTCCATCCTTCGAAAACTGGGATTCCGAGGAGTCAATCTCGTAGTTGGGGGTCTTGATCGCATCCACGGAAATCCATGTTCCCTTCACCTTGCTGCCGGCCCTGAGCCCTTCAAACTGAACCAGAAGATGTATTTCGCGGGTGTCCTGCGTGAACCGACTTCTCACCCCCACGGCTTTCATGCTCGAAGGTTCGACACTTTCGCAGGTTGTGATGGAGACAATCCTGGCCGCAAAAATCTGCGAAGGGAATACGAACCCCAGAACGGCACAGATCAGAAACCACTTTCTCGGGCGTATGCGAGGCATTTGTCCCTCCTTCATCCCAGACGGTTGCAGGGGAGGCCGCATGGCTTGCGGGCCGTTTTTCAATGTCTACGAAGAAGTGCCGGTCGAAACCGGAAAGCCGTGATCGTTTATTGAATGGTTGGACTCTGTGGGACCCTGCCGACTGGTGTGTCGTTATCGAAACCGGGAGTTTCACGACCGCTTCATGTTCTCGAGAAAGAATCGTGCGGCGCGGACGAAGCGTGCGAGCGGGAGAGTGGGCTCAATGGGACTGCCTGCCGCGAAGCGGGCCACGGGAGGCGTCGGTCACGGGCGTTCCGAGGCAGACCTCTTTGAATCTCTTCTAGCTGCCGTGGATCGCCATTCGATCTGCAAAACCTGTTGAAATTGAATTGAAGCGTTACAGCGCAACGATGCACAACATCGTGAGACAAACACCCCGATCGGAGAGGAGGCGTTGAACAGATCGCACATCGGGAGGCCCGATCGCCTGACGGGAGTCCGTGGTGGAACGCCGCGCCGACGCCTGCCATGAGTTTCAATGTAAACTTTGCGAAAAACGAGTGTCAAGCCCAAAAGCAATTCCTTTCTGAAAACGATTCTTCAGGTTGTTTTCCACGGTTCCGGGGGGACGGCGGGTAGTGAGTCCGCCTTGAACGCCCTTCGACGACATCGGCCGAACGAGGGATCGATCGGGCCGCCGCGTGTCGAAGAGGCCCCCGATTTTGACGGACGTGAAGTAGACAATCCCGGACGATCGAACGTCTTACGAACCAACGGCATGCGAAAGGGGCGCAGAAGAAACTCCGGGCGGGTGGAACTGGTGGTGCGGAATAGGAAGAGAGGCGGCAGGCAGATCGTTATCGTATTTGATATTGTCGTAGTGGGGGTCCGTCCTCTATAATGCATGCAAAACGGTCCTTTTTCATCGTGCGCCGCGTATTGCGGGCATGCTTTTCCAACGCTGCACAATATCCTGATCTTGAAATGGCGTTTCGCTGAGTTGAACACCAAAATTTCACCGGGAAAGGAGATCGAGATGCGCCTTTCGAACCGATTATTGGCGGAGTTTATCGGTACGTTCTGGCTCGTGTTTGGGGGCTGCGGCAGTGCCGTTCTGTCGGCGGCTTTTCCCAAAGTGGGCATTGGGCTCTTGGGTGTTGCGCTTGCTTTCGGCTTGACGGTGCTCACGATGGCCTATGCCATCGGACACATATCCGGGTGTCATTTGAATCCGGCCGTCTCTGTCGGTCTGTTCGTAGGCAGGCGCTTTCCAGGTTCGGACCTGCTTCCGTACATCGTGGCGCAGGTGGCGGGGGGCATTGCAGGGGCGGGAGTCCTCTATCTCATCGCAAGCGGGCAGGCCGGCTTCAGTCTGGCGGGAGGCCTGGCCGCCAACGGCTTCGGAGATCACTCCCCCGGCGGTTATTCACTTTCTTCCGCCCTCATCACTGAAATCGTGCTGACCTTCATGTTCCTGATGATCATTCTGGGCTCTACGGACGGCAGGGCACCCCAGGGGTTTGCGCCCATCGCCATCGGTCTGGGGCTCACGCTGATTCATCTCATCGGTATTCCCGTCACGAACCTTTCGGTGAATCCCGCGCGGAGCACCGGACCGGCGGTGTTCGTGGGAGGATGGGCGATCGCTCAGCTCTGGGTCTTCTGGGTTGCACCCATCATCGGCGCGGCACTGGCCGGTCTCGTCTATCCGGCCGTGGCCGGAAAGGCGGAACGGGAATAGGCACGGGAATAGGCACGGGAACCAGCTCCACGAGCTTGTCGATATAGGGTTTTTTCGTCGGGATTTACTATCTTTCTGTTCTCTCCAAGGAGGCACCTTCATGAAAAAACGCGTGATCGTTCTGTCTGCAATTTTTTTCCTGGTTTGCACCGGTTTGTTTTCCGGCATGGCGCTGGCGCAAAAAGGAATCCATGCGGAAATCGACAAACAGCAGCGCCGGATCGATCAGGGAGTAATTTCGGGCGCCCTGACCCGCAATGAAGCCGAGGTTCTGCAGGGGAATCTGGCCTACATCCGGAATGCCTTTGACAAGGCGAGAGCCGACGGAACCCTCAATCCCCGCGAGGAAAAAAGGCTTCGCAATATGCTGCATGAGAACAGCAAGCAGATTTACGAGAAGAAACACAACATGCCGGTCAGGAAATTGTACTAAGCTCCGATCGGTCGGGAGCCGGCAGGAGGTGCCCAACAGGGAGATGTCCTGCTCGGGACTCGAGGCGAATCGAACGTCGCGCGACCGCATCGGCTGATGTTCCGGTCTGCGCGGGCCGGGTGCCGCGGCGAAAGACCGGGCGCTTATAGAGAGTCCGGGGAATCCGGGTTCGGCACCGTCAATGAGGAAGGAGAGGCACAGGCTTCCGGGCTTGCGCCTCTCTTTCGTTTGCGGGGGAATGGGGGCCTCGCTCAGGCAAGAGCATGGGGGATCCTGCCGGTCTTCCCGGATTCAGGTGCGGGCGGGAACGGCAACGACGGTTTTCATGCTTCATCAGTGAGTTCCCTGCGCGTGACGGTGCATGAAATTCGATTTCGGTGCGGGGGTATGTCCGGGCTCCCGCACGGATTGAGGCAGCACGACGGAACCGTTACGCTGCCTCGGTGGAAAAACCCTGAAAGCGCCTTTGCCGGCGGCTTTGGGAACTTTCCCGGCGGGGCACCCTCCTTGTTTCGTCTCCGTTTCCCGTTGAATTCAGTTTGAGTGCGCGCGGTATTGAACCTATAATCGGGACCGCGTGCCTTGCCGGTGCATCTCCAACGTCGGCCTCACCGGACGGATGGCACGGCAGGTGTTCGGTCATGGAATCATCTGTGGAAGGTGGCTGCCGGCAGCCGTGCTTCGGCGGCCTCGCCCGGTACGGCCTGATCTTTCGACGCTTCCATTGCCGCGCATTACTGCGGGTATCGAATTCGGGCACGACGTTGTGACAGGCACAGGACGGCCAATGCGCAAGTTTTCGGATACGCCGCTCGGAAAATTCTTCGGCTTCGAGCGGAAAGGCGCTTCCATGCTGCGCCAGGGTTTGGCCCTGGTGAAGGGCAATCCGCACATCATCGAGACATCGGTTCGGGAGGTCTGGAACAATCTCGTCGGAGTGCCGTTTTACCGCCGATTCGATCCCGGCGGCAGCACGCTTCCCGGGGAAATCACGCTCGACCTTACGAGACGGTGCAATTTGAAGTGCGTCATGTGCACCCAGATTCGCCACACCGACGAGATTCCTCCGGAACTGAGCTGGTACGATTCGGAACGGGAGTTGCCGTTGTCGAAGTGGATCGAAGTTCTGGACCAGGTGACGGCCTTTCGACCCAGGCTCCACATTACGGGGGGAGAACCGCTTATCTATCCCGGCTTCAGGGAACTCATCCGGGAAGCGAAAAGGAGACGTTTCTTCACGCGGGTGACCTCCAACGGGACGCTGCTGGCCGGGATGGCGGATCTCCTGGTGTCCCTGGGCGTGGAAGTGGTTTCCGTCTCCCTTGACGGTCCCGAGGAGGTCCATGACCGGATAAGGGGAGTTGCGGGAGCGTTCCGGCGGACCACGGCCGGAGCGAAGACCCTGCTCGGGCTCCGAAACGCGCTCGGGAAAAGGATACCGCTCCTTGCGGTCATTTGCACCGTCTCCAAAGACAGTCTGAACACCTTGAAAGAGACAGTCCCGCTGGCATTGGCTCTCGGAGCCGATGTCCTGGAAGTTCACCACACGTTTTTCGATTCCCCGGGTAACGTTGCGAAACACAACCGGATCTTTTCCGCGGACCGGGCCCGCAGGAGAGGGATGGAGCTGATTCTGCCGGGGGTTCTCGACTTCGAGTATTACCAGAGCCGGATCGAAGCGGAGGATCTGGCTCTTTTGCAGGAGACTCTGAGCGAGATGCGCGAGCGGGCCAAAGGGCGCCTGAACATGGTTTTTGTGCCCAACCTTCCGAGGGAATTGATCGGCCCTTACTACCTGGACCTGGAATATGCCTTCCCCGAAGTCTGCAAGAGTCTTTGGAAAAGCTGCCGGATCTACCCTGATGGAAGCGTGGCTCCCTGCCTCCATGTCTACATCGGAAACATCACCGAGCAACCTCTCCTGGAACTATGGAACAGTCCCGGGATGCGCGCGTTCAGGGAAACGATAAACGAAGGCCTGTTCCCCGCCTGCGCGCGTTGCTGCAGCAGACGCTTCACCTGACGGGAACATCCGACGCCGGTGCCCCCAGGGAGACGATACGGGACATACCTTCGAGACGAGACGAAGAGATTTTCCGGCCGGTCTTGATCGCGCGGCGGCCTTGTGCTTGCCCCGCGATCCTTTCACTTTTGATGCCGAGGTGCGTTCAAGATGACACACCACCTGCCCGTCGGGAGGTGTGACGCAGGCGGAGATACCCCCCCGCGTCTACGGACCGATGTGCTGGTCAGACACAAGAAGGGAAAGGTGTTTGAGGCTGTGGGCTTTTTGATTTTGAATGAGCCTCACGCGACGCCGCAACGCCGCAACGAATAAGATGCGGGGTGGGACGATGCGTTGCGTTTTGCTGTTGGGAAGAATCAGAATGAAAAGACGTAGCGCCGTAGGGTGAGGGTGAGACACCAGAAGGGGAAGGTATTTCGGGCTGTGGGCGTTTTGATTTTGAATGAGCCTCACGCGACGCCGCAACGCCGCAACGAATAAGATGCGGGGTGGGACGATGCGTTGCGTTTTGCTGTTGGGAAGAATCAGAGTGAAAAGACGTGGCGCCGTGGCGCCGTTGCGTGAGACACAAGGGTGGGATGCGCGGCAGCGCAGCCCACGGTCCCAATACCCTTGCCCCTGCCGTCATAGCCAACATACAAGGGGGCGGGCTTTATGCCCGCTCACCCAATGCACTCATCTTGAACACGATTATCCATGCCGCCCGCGTCGCCACAAGGCATGAAAACAGACTCACACGGGAGTCTGTTTTCTAGGCAATTCTCCATGATGCTGCGCTTCACCCCCCGAAGCATGAAAACAGTTTCGCCCGGGAATCTATTTTCCAGGCAAATTTTATGAGAAGACTCTTCAGGGAACCCCGGCCGATCGTTGAACGGACGGGCACCAAGGGTGCCGGTCAGCGGTAAAGAGCGGCGGAGCATCCCCTTTGCCGCGTCCTTCCGGGGGGAATTGCCCCCCCTCGGCCGGGGCGAAGGGGGGTATTCCAGCGGTGGTCGGCGACCCGCCATGATCCGATGCAGCCTCTCCCCGCGCCGGCTCTACATGCTGGGGCAGAAGGTGATCAGGTAATCGGCGTCCTTGCACTGAAAGGTGCTGCTGTTGTCATTGAATTGCCAACTGTACGCATCGGGGCACTGGCTTTTGTAAATCGCCTGATAGTTGCAGTTCGCCTCGCTCAGCCCGGCATTCTTGCACCACGTCGCATTCGGTTTGGGCCATTTCTCGTAATGGCAGATGCCTCCGTGAGGGGTGGGCAGATTCTTGTTGTAGGGCGAACAACCATACTTGCAGTGAATGTCCCCGCACCCGCACCCGGCCCCGCAGTCGCAGGCGCAGCACACCAGGGCTCGCTTGTCGGGGTTGTTGTAGATCGCCTTCAACACCGAATGCTTTTCACGCTGGATCGGGTCCATCACCGCCTTGCAGAGGCTCCAGCAGACTTTCTTCCCGCTCCCGTCGACCGCGCTCAGCTCCGGCGGGCACTTCCTCATGTCGAAGGTGCACTGCGCTTTCCCGCAGTTGTACTTTGGAAGTCCGTTGTAGGGGCTGACTTTCTTGTACCTTCCCTTCAAGGGTTCCACCTTGATCGCGCGGCTGTACCCGTCCACGTTGGTGAGATCGTAGGTGTCGGTTCTTATCACCGCAACTCCGTTGAAGAATCCCGTGGACGGATTGAGAGTGACTTCAAAGGCGTTGGCGGGGGGAGCCTTGGTGCCCCCGTTGCACGGCACCCTGAATCCCGCGGCTGCGTTGCCGCAGTCGCCGGTGTCGCAGATGAACCGCGGCCCCTCCCAGCTGGGGTTTGTTTCCCATCTGCAGCCCGTGCGCGCCCAGAATGCCGCCGATTGCAGGTTGTTAGGAACCTGGATGATCTTGGTGTTTTTGTTCGCTGTCGGAAGAAGCTCGAAACCGGTGCTTGTACCCTTCCAGGGTTTTTCAGGGCAGCTTTGCTTGGCGCAGTTGCACGCGGAACAATCCGGAACCATTCCGGACGCGCCCACCCAGATCTTCCGGGAGCAGTTGTTGTAAAAAACGAGCGTCCTCTTGCCGGGCGGAGTGGGCGGTATCGGGGGCAATTGCGGGGTCATGGCCCAGGTCACCGCGGCATCGAACAGTTTCCACCCTTCGGTCGTCATCACGTTCGGGGCGTTCCGCGGCAGATAATAGCCGATGCGGATGCCCGGCGCCACGAGCCCGGGCATCCGCGCCCCCGCCTTGTAGGCAAAAATCGCGTACATGTCCGGTGAGTTGATCAGGGTGGCGATGGGGATGGCGCTCGTCCCCGGCGTACCGAATCCCATCCTGATGTCCCGTTCGGCGACTTCCACCACGCCGTCGAGCGAGGCGGCCAGGGGATGACCCGGCCTGGTGATCACCAGGTTCTGTTGCTCCTCGACCGACCCGTACGATTCGCCCGGCTTGGAATCCGTCATGCCCAGGTCGTCGAACTGGTAGGGTTCAAAGCAGATGATGGGGGCATGCGCGTCGCGCAGAAGCGTCTTCAGCCCTGTGGACACCACCGACTCGGAGATGATGATCAAATCCTTGTCGGCAGCGTTCGCGACGGTGACATTCCCGGTATTTCGAACCACAACCACAAATCCCCTTTTTGCCAGGCGGTCCTTGAGGATCAGTTCGCCCACGGTCGGAGTGGTTCCCCCGATGACATAAAGCACCTGCGTGGCGAAGGCGTGGGACGCACTGAGCAGGACCGCCAGGACGACCGCCAGGAAACCCGCCTTGAAATTGCGGGACGGCATTCTCGGATGTGCAGTGGGAATGTTCGGCATGGGTCTGTTCCTCTCTTCTCACGCCGCCGCCGGGTGATTCGGAAGGGGCGCGCGGATGAATGACCGGTCCCCGGCCGCCGCTCCTTCATGCGCGGAGATCGCGCGCGGCACCGGTCAATCGGACGATGAAGCCCTGTTCTTCTTTTTTGATGCATGGAAAAGATTGCGTGTGGGGTTGACTACCGGCGGACGTCCGACGGGAGCGTCCTGCCGTGATTCCCGCAAACCTGAGGCAGGAAAGGAACATGCGGCGCAGCCCCCTTCCATCGGAGCGCCGGCAAACCGGATTCCCGAGACCCGGTGCCAATACCGAACGGCTTCAGGTTTTACCGGGACGCTCTATAATCCACTACTTCTCAGCCGGTTTCAAGCGGTCGTTTGATGTCTTCCGAACAGGGAGGGAAGATTATTGAAAGCCAAGAAGACAGAGGAGAGGAATCGTCTCTCGTACCGGGAGCTTTCCGCGCCGACGTCTGCCGGCCGACAGACCGGATTGGCGGGCCGCGGGGAAGCGATCGGCGAAGGGGCGGGGCCGCCGTCGAATTTCTTCTTGCATTCTGGGCGCATTCAATATATCGTGAAAAAACGAATAGATAGTCCCATGTTTGGCATGGGGTGGGTTGTTGTTCCGAGGATTTACGCGCTGAATCGACAGGCTGCGAGCAGGAGTCAAAATGTTCTTAACCATTCTGCACATGCGGTACATGAGGGCCATGGCCGAATATGCCCTGCTGCTTCTGGTGGTGGCGGCCGCCGTTATTGCCTGGGGGACCTGGGTTGCCGGTTTCTCGTTCTTTCTCGTTGCAGCTCCGGTGCTGCCGGTTGTGGAGTCTGCAATCCGGTTCCGGCGGACCACGCCGCTCGCGGAACAGACCGCCTTCGTGGTGGGTCTTGCCGCCGCCCTGGCCCACGCCGTCTTCCTGTACCTCGCGCAGCGGGGAAGTACCGATGTGACCCTGCTTGCCGTGATCTGCCAGTACCTGTCGCTGGTGATCCTGGGAACGGCCCTGGGATGCATGCTGTTTACGGAAAAGATCCTCGCCTTCAGGGAACCCAAAAAGGCCCATGTCCTGGGCAAGGGCAAGGGCGGGTATCAGCGCCCAAGGAAAAACACGGTCAAGAAGCCGAGAAAGTAAGGCCGCAGAGGGTGGCCGGCGGGTCATAGCCTGAGGACCAGCCGCAGGACCGCCGCCAACACCGCAACGGTCGCAACCAGCACGACAAGGAAAAGAACAAGGAAGCCGAACGCCCGAAGAGCGGGGTTTGGACCCTCGGCCGGGGAAGCGAAAGGAAGCCATTTTGCCTCATTGGCGGTCGGCTCCTCCCCCTTTGCCAGGAAAAACACCGTGACAAGCGTCGTCAGTGGGATTCCGGCAACGCAAATTCCGATGACTCCCGGCACGAACACGCCTCCGACCGCAAATGGGAGAATGAGCGCGCCCAGCAGGCGTGCCTTGCTTCCGCGAAGAATCCTTCCCCCGTAAAGGGGCAGTCTTCCGCCGAAAATCAGGCAGAATGCAATCACCGCAAGAGCCGTCGATGCCATTTTTTCACCCGCTTTTGCCGAGTTCTCGGTGCGCATGGCACATAATCGAGTGCCGAATCGCCGGCTGTAACGGTTTCGATCCTGCGTCCGGTCAGTGCACCTCGAACCACGGGATTCCCAACCTGCCGCTTCGAACCTTCACCTGCACGCTGTCTCCCGTTTTGTAGCGACGATAAACGGTCCTGGAGACCTCGATCTCTTTTGCCTGCTTCCGTGGCCCCCAGGGGGAGAGTTTCAAATGATAGGAAGAGGACTTTCCGGTACAGCCCCGGGCGGAGAGCACCCGCGCCTGGTAGGGGACGGGAGCGGATGCATCCAGGAGACCGTTCACCGAGATTGTCGTTCCATAACCATAGGCGGCGCAAACGCCAAAGAGCAGAAAGGCGGTGGGAATCTTCCGCCACGTGTCCCCGGCGTGCATGATCGCCAGGAAACACATGCCCAGAAATACTGCAATGAAGGGATACCCGAAATTGTCCCATTCCAGGATGTTCCAATCCTGGAATGCACGTAACGCGAGCGCGCCGCAGGAAGTGCAGAGTGCGGGGGCGATGCCGGAATACGGGCTGCGGGCTTTCCAATGGAATCTCAGCGCGCCTCTGAAGAATCGCAGGGAGACGAGAGCCGCTGGAGGCAATACGATCAACGCCCCAATCGCGTATTCGTACGGGGTGGGCTTGATATAGGCCCAGAGAGCAATGCCCGTGCCGACGACGCTCAGGCACGTCGCCCACCGTTTTGCCCTCCTGAGCGCCAGGGCTCGCTCTTCTTCCGAGCTCCCCAGGGCGGCGTCATCCAGGGCGGTCTTCATTTCTTCCTGGAATTCCGTCTCATCCAGGTTGGTCAAACGTCGGCCGGCCCACTCCACGAAATCCTTTTTGTCCCCGATGGTCAGAGCGATCCTGATGCTGCGGACCGCCGGATCTTTGGGCACCAGGGTCAATGCCTCCCGGTTCCGCGTGGTGTCCATTCTGAAGCCGCGAATGGCGTTTATCCGGAGCTCCTTCGTTCCGAGGAGCCGGATGTACCTGATCCTGTCGGAGTAGATCTCGAGCCGGGTCCTGAACGTGGACGCCAAGACGTAAGCAAGGCACGCGATCATCGCAGATCCCGCTACCAGCAGTGCATAGGCAACGGTGAGATCGCGGCCGTGCGGTGCGCTCCTGGAGAAGGAGGTCCCCAGAATCATGAGGAAAAAGGCGAGTCCAACGATCGTCACGGCCGCAACGAGAACCTTGTAGCCCAAGGCGGTCGTGTAGACTCGAATCGGGGGTCCCCCTGAAAACGTCAAATCGCTCCCGTTCAAAACGTTCCTCCCGTGGCTGAAAGAGGCTTGGCCGGCAGCGCGGGGTTCCGGTCATCCGCGCTCTCCTCAGGCGGAGCTTCCCGGTCTCGCTTGTATCGTCGGCCGGCGAATGCGTGGACTTTAACGGAATTCGGGCATCGCGGAGACGGAGTGTTCCGCCCGCAAGGACGCGCATCGATGGCGCCTCGAGAAGAACCCGCCGCCAGTCCTGCCCGATTCAGAGGCCGCAGATTTTTGCTGAACGGGGGCTTCAGTCACACGGCGGCGTGTCGCAGGACCGAAACAAAACATTGATCATCGCCGCCAAGGTGCGATAAATGTGAACATGTCGGCGGTTTTTCCTCAAACCGGTTTTATCTGCACTTGACATTCACTGGGACGGTTACTCATGGAACTGCGAAAATTCGGATGTATCACCGTAATTCCCGGGCGACAGGAGTCGCGCTACCCGTATTGCACTTCGCTGTTCATCGATGACGAGCGCAAGGCCGTCATCGACCCGGGCTCCGACGAGGAGTTACTCAGGGACATCGCCTCCCGCAACAGGATCGACGCCCTGATCTGCACTCACTACCACGAGGACCACACCGCCTTCAATCGTCTTTTCGATGACGTGCCGTTGTGGGTCCACGAGGCGGAGGAGATGTGTTACAGGTTCTACTCCACCCTTCTGCACTGCTACGGCGTCGATGACGGGCCCTTCACCGGGGAATGGCGCGATTTTCTTGTCGGGGAGTTCCATTACCGGGAACGTTCCCCCGCCCGGACCTTCAGGGACGGCGACATCCTGGACTTCGGCCGGACGAAAGCCCGGGTGATTCACACACCGGGCCACACCTTCGGGCACTGCGCGCTGCACTTTCCGGACGAGGGAGTCCTTTTCCTCGCAGACCTGGACCTGACTCCTTTCGGCCCCTGGTATGGCGACCGGGTATCGGATATCGACGCGACGATCGCATCCGTGGAACGGCTGCTGAAGATCCCCGCGGACGTTTACATCACCTCGCACGAGGCCGGCATCATCGAAGGGGACATCACGGGCCTTGCCGAGCGGTACCTGGCGGTGATCGACCAGCGGGAAAAGAAACTGTTGGAATTTCTTGAAGAAGAACCGAGAACCCTGGACGAGATCGTCAATCGCCGGATCATCTACGGGAAGGAGCGCCTTCCGCTCTTCTTTTTTGACATGGGCGAGCGCGGCATGATGGCAAAGCACCTGGTTCGCCTGATCCGGGAGGGCAGCGTGCGTGAGCGGGACGGCCGCTTCTCCCTGCGCTGAGCCCCTTAATCGGGATACGGGAAACGAGAATCCGACGCGCCGGTCAAGGCAGCCCCGGCACAATGGCCGCGCCGCGACACAGGAGGTTCTTGGGTCGACTGAAGACGGACCGTGCCCGGTCGCACCTCACGGCCAGGGCGCAAAGGCCTTCCGCGGGATGGACCCGGTTGCACCTCACGACCGCGGGGGAACGGCGGTATGACGGCTGCGCAACCGGGCGCCTCGGCTCCCTGGGGCTCATGACTGCGGTGAGGCGGTGCTAACGGCCTTTTCGGACTGGACCTCCGGTACGCCCGGACCCTGCTTGCCGAGAATCCACCAGACGATCAGCAGGAGAAGGACCGGGAGCACGAATCCCACCATCATGGGCGTGATGTCCCACAGGAGGCCGAGGGAGGAACGTCCGCCGATTCCGAGGAAACGGCGGACCTTGAGCCCAACCGGGACGACGGTGAAGACCAGCGTGGGAATGAGTATGTAGGCGTAATGGCGCAGCCCTTTCCCGACCAGCCGGGAGAAGAACAGCTGGGCGGAGAGCACGAGAACGGCTCCGATCATGGCGGGGACGGTTCCCGCCACGGTCGCGAGGAAGGAAGCGAATTCCCGGAAGATCAGCAGGGCGATGACCGCGATGACGATCTTTCTTGCGGTGTCGAGGTTCATCCTGAACTCCCCTTTTTCGGAAGTCCGAGTGTTCGGCCGCTCGCCCGGACCGGTCTCCGCACGGCCTGCACCCGGACCGGTTTTCTCCCGGAAACCATTATCTTGGGTAGGATCGGTTCCGTCAAGCGGTTCGGATTGGAAGGCGGGCGGAATCGATCCCGGGAGCGGGGGTTCCGATGCCTCGAACCTCCCGCGGAGAATCCCCATGGGGCACCGTCTTATTGATTTGACTGGGCGAAAGCTTGGGCTATAGTGAGTGCCCGAATCAGGAGATGCCGACGTCAAGACGGGGGCCTCGTGCAGCGCGCGGCCCGGATGCGGGCGGATTCGCATCCTTGTCCGCCGCTGCCCTGCGACCGTCGGCAAGGGGGGGAATTGAACCGGGAGCATACTCACGCTGTTGTCTTGAGAGTGCGGGGGAACGCGGTTTTCCTGCCGTTGGTGACTTCCTTCGTGGAACTGTCCGCCGGCGCCTTCGGACTTGGGAAGAAGGAAGCCCTCGGACTGACGCTCGCCGCCGAAGAGATCTTCACGCACCTGTGCGGCATCATGGGGGCAAAGGGGGGCGAGGTCAGGGTCCGGTGTCGGACTCACGGCCACTATGTCCGTGCCGACTTTTCTTTTCCGGCGGTGGACTTCGACGTGCGGGCGTTCAATCTCACCGCCAGGGTATCGCCGGCGGACGATCGCTGTGAAGACGAGATGGGACTGGTGCTGGCGTCCAGAGCCGTGGACCGGTTGCATGTGACCCATGCGCGCGAGCGCGGGTTGCGCCTCACGCTCATCAAGGAAAAAGCCTACCCGAAAACCGAGGGGGACATCCCGCTTTCGAGCCGGCCTCTGCAGCAGTTTTCGATTCGCCCGCCGGAACGGGAGGAACTGAAGGTTCTCGCGCTCCTCACGGGAAAGTATTACCGCCGTCAGGGTCTTCCCGGATTCTTCGATTACCCGGGCAAGCTCGTGGACATGGTGGGCGGCGGCGAATACCATGCCCTCGCGGCACTCGGGCCGGCGGGCGAAATCGGCGGCGGCATCCTGTGGTGTTGGGCGGGATCGAAAACCGTGGAATTCTACGGTCCCTATGTCTTTGAGCAGGAACCGAACACCCGGATGCGGAACGCTCTGCTCGACGCCGCCATAAGCACCATTGCCCGGACGCCGGCCGTGGGGTTGTTGAACCGTTGTCCGCCGCCCGATTTTCCGCGGGAGTACTTCGAGCCCCTGGGCGGCATCCCGCGGATTTCGGAAGACGGTACCGTGCTGGAGCAACGCGCGTGGTTTCGGCTCATGCACGAAGACCCTGGCGCTGTGGCGTGGGTGCACCCCGAGCTGGAAAAGTTCGTCCGCGGCGAATTCAAGCGGCTCGTTCTGCCCCGCGAGGTCCGAATGGTGCGCGACGAAGGGGAAACCGCGAACGCGCATTCGCTTCTCTCCGCCGATTTCGACCGGCCGCAAAAGACCGTGAACCTGAAGCCGGTCTGGCCGGGCCGGGACGCGGGTGAGAACGTCGCCGGCCACGTCGCGCTCCTGCGTTGCGAGGGCCTACGGGACGTTTTTTTCGCGCTTGACCTCGGGCAATCCTGGCAGGCTGTCTTCACTCCGCACGTTCTGGCCCATGGATTCGTGCCCCGCGTCCTGCTGCCGTATGCCGCAGAGGGCGACGTGGTCGTTTTCCAACTCCAGGTATAGCGCCCATGAGCAACTTCCCTCCCCTGGACAGGCTCACGCCCGAATACATCAGGAATTTCGAACCCTACATCCCGAGCAAACCCGACGAGGAACTGAAAAAACTTTATGGTTGCGAGCGGCTTTTTCGTTTGAACAACAATGAGAATCCCCTTGGGCCTCCCCCCGCCGCGCAACGGGTGATCCGGGAGTTCCCGCCGCCGCGGGCATCCGTCTATCCCAGCGGAGATGCTTACTACCTTCGGTTGAAGCTTGCCGAAAAGTTCGACATGCATCCGGATCAGTTCCTGGTCGGGAACGGAGCCAACGAAGTCATCTCCTTTGCGATCAAGGCGTTCTGCGAGGCGGGCGACAATATCGTCACCGCGGACAAGACCTTTGCGGTCTACGAATGGGTGGCCACCTTTTCCGGATTCGGCGCGCACCTCGTCCCGCTCGCAGACTTCGGATTCGACGCGGAAGGGATGCTCCGGGCGATGGACGACCACACGAAGATTCTGTTTGTGTGCAATCCCAACAATCCCACGGGGAGCATCTGGAAGCGGGAGCAACTGCGCGGTTTCCTGGATCGCGTGGCAGGGAGCCGGATCGTTGTCGTTGACGAAGCGTACGCGGAATTCGTGGAAGATCCGGAATTCCAGAATGCCATGGGCTTGATCCCGGAATATCCCAACCTTGTCGTGTTCCGGACCTTTTCCAAGATGTATGCCCTTGCCGGGCTGCGCATCGGATACCTGGCAGGGTCGATGGAAGTGGTCGACGTCATTCGAAGGACCTGCGTCGTCTACTCCGTCAATGTGCTGGCGCAACTCGCCGCCCTGGCAGCCATCGAAGAGTGCGCGGAACACATCGCGCGCACGCGCGAGCTGGTGCGGAAAGGGAAGTCCTTTCTCGTACGGGAAATCGGGGCGCTGGGACTGGAGTACGTTTCGGGCGAGGGGAACTTCGTCATGCTCAGGCTGCCCATGAACGACGGTCTGGCCTATCGCAAGCTCATGACTCGGGGCGTCATGATCCGGAGCATGACCGGGTTCCGTTTTCCCAACTGGATCCGGGTGACCGTTTCCGCGCATGAAGCCATGGAGTGCTTTATCGAGGCCCTGACCGAAGTGATCGGGGAACGCGGCTGAAAACGCGTGCCGCGCATCGCACGGGGCGTCCGCTCGCGGAGGCCGCGGTCGAAGGTTCGACGGACGATCCGCCTGCGCGGGACGATCCGCCGGTCCGGTGCTGAAAAAGGAACCGTTGATGAATCTCGTGGAACGCGTTCGACGGATTGAACCGGAGGAGCACGTCTTGCCGTCCGGGGAAAAGATGGAGGTGGGCCTTTTCCGCGTGGAGGACGGAGCCGGTATCGGGAAACTGTTCAGAACGATCTATGGCGACGGGTACCCGGCGCGGCACGTGTACGAGCCGCTCGAGCTTGCGGCGGCCCTCGCGGGGGGCGACAACTACCCGGTGGTCGCGCGCCGACCGGACGGCAAGATCATCGGCCATGTGGCCCTCTTTCGTTCCTCGCCCTACGGGAAGCTCTATGAGGCGGGCGCCGGTGCGGTCCTGTCGGAACATCGAAACGCCGGAATCATCCGGCTCCTGCTGGCCTTCGCATACGAGCGCCTGGCCCCGGAGCTGGAGCTGGAGGAAACCTGGGGAGAAGCGGTCTGCAATCACGTATACATGCAAAGGACAACCGCTGCCTTCAACCACGTCGAAACCGCCCTGGAAGTGGCGCTCATGCCCGCCGAGGCCTATGAGAAGGAACGGAGTGCCGCCGGGAGGGTGGCGTCGGTGGCTGTCTTCCGTGCCTACAGGCCGCGGCCTCACGTGGTTCACGTGCCTGAAGCCTACGCCGAGGTGCTGCGCTTCCTCTACGCCGGACTCGACGACGCAAGGACACTTTCCCCCGGCGAGGCGGACATTCCGCCGGATTCGGTGAGCCGGGTCGAAGTCGGGATGCTACCGTTTGCGGGGGTGGCCAGGATGGCCGTGGCGCGGGTGGGAGGCGATTTTGAATCCCGCCTGGACGCACTCGAAAAAGATGTGCTCCCGCAAAGCTTCAAAGTGATCCAGGTTTCGCTCGGCCTCGGCCGGCCGTGGATCGATCGGGCGGTGAGCGCTCTGCGCGGCCGGGGCTACTTCCTGGGCGGTATCCTGCCGCGCTGGTTCGACGAGGACGCGCTGCTCATGCAGAAAATCATCGGAGACCCCTGCTGGGATGGCATCCGGCTGTTCTCCGAGAGGGCCGCGAAAATCTTAGAGCTTGTCCGAGAAGACTGGAGAAGGACACAATGACGTCCTCGGCCGCCGGCGCTCCTGTGCTCGAACGGGATGGGGCCACGTCGGAGCCGAAGCGGCTTCTATCCTTTGAGTTTGTCCTGTTGAGCGCGGTTTCCTTCTTCGGCTTCTGCAACATAGCGGTCTTCTACAGCTTTTTCAGCTACCTCGAGAGAATCGGCGTTCCCGCCGAGTGGAGGGGATTCCTGCTGGGGCTCGAACCCATGGCCGCTTTTGCCCTGCGGCCTGTTGCCATCGCCTTTCTGCACGCCGGAAACGCTTTGCGGGCACTGATCCTCTCCCTGGTCATGATTGCGGTCGCTTTGTGCTCGTACGCTTTCACGACAAGCATCGCGGGCCTGGTCGTATTGCGGCTTTTCCACGGTGCCGCCTTCGTCTTCCTGGTGTCGTCCATCTTGACCCTCATCGTGCATTTCATCCCGAAGGAAAAAAGCGGCCAGGCATTCGGCATCCTCAGTGTCGCGACACTCCTTCCCTATGCGGTCATGCCGTTCGTGACCGAAGCCCTCTTGCCGCGGACAGGCGATGAGGCGATCATCTACGCCTGGATTTCCCTTTTTGCCCTGCCCGCGCTGATCCTGCTGCTGAGCTGCGGGAAAAGGATACGGGCCGCGCTCGATGGCGTGGATTCCGGCGTCATGAGGAGGCCCGTTGCAAGCGAGTTTCTGCTCAACGTTCGTCGAGCCGATGTGCTCCTGCTCATCGCCGTCAACCTGCTGATCTACTTTTGCCACTCGACCGTTTTTTTCTTCATGAAAAGCCTGGTCGTGCAGATGGATACCGGCAGCGCCGGTGTTTTTTTCCCGATCTGCACGATGACGATGATCGTGGTCCGGGTCTGCGGCGGGATATATTTCGACAAGGTGAACCAGCTCAGGTCGATCGGGATTTTCATGGCGCTGCTGGCCGGTTTTTTCCTTGTCTTCGCTCATGCGGCCTCCGCCGAAGCTTTCTATGTTCTTGCCGGGACATACGGGCTCTGCCTGGGCATCGTCCTGCCCCTGCTGAATTCGACGATGTTCAGGATTTCCCCGCCGCGTTTCCGGGGAGTCAACACGAACCTGGCGCTCTTTTCCATGGACGCCGGGTTCTTCCTCGGTCCGTTCGCCGGAGGGGCGCTCCTGGCCGCGGGTTGCCCTCCGACCCGGCTGCTCGACGTTTGCGCCGGGTTCGTGTGCCTGGCCCTGGTGCTTGTCATTGTGCTGGAACGGATATCAAGACGCCAAACGAGAGATACGGGGTGCGCCGATGCGGTCGCGCACGGCGTCCCCGGGGAGGAATGACGTTGCGCCACGGACCTCTGGAGATCGGATGCCCGGTTCCAAGGGTTGACGCCGCCGCGAAAGTCACCGGCGAAGAGAAGTATGCGATCGACCACACCCCGGAAAACATGCTCTGGGCCGGCGTGAAGCGGGCCGGAGTACCTCACGGAAGGCTGAGGGCCGTCCATGTGGAGGAGGCGAGGGCGCTTCCGGGGGTCCTGTGCGTCCTCACGGCTGCCGACGTTCCGGGGACCAACCGCCAGGGAATCGTCCACAAGGACCAGCCCGTTCTGACCGAAGACCGCGTCAGGCACCGCGGCGATCCGGTGGCGCTGGTTCTGGCCGAGGACCGCGAAACGCTGGCGAAGGCTCTCGCCCTGGTTGTGCCGGACATCGAGCCGCTCCCTTCCGTGCACGGTCCCGGGGAAGCGATGAGACCCGATGCCCCCGCGATCCACGACAGTGGGAACGTTTTGTTGCGGGCCGTCATAGAAAAAGGGGATGCGAGCAGTGCCTTCGGGGAGTGCGATGCGGTCGTGGAGGAGACGTTTGAAGTCCCCTTCCAGGAACACGCTTTCCTGGAAACCCAGAACGGGATTGCGCACCGGGAAGCCGACGGAAAGCTCGTCATGACCGTCTCGACCCAGGCGCCGTTCAGAGACCGTTTCGAGATCGCCCATGCCCTGGGGCTCGATCCTATGTCGATCCGGATCATCAGCCCGTACCTTGGCGGAGGATTCGGGGGAAAGGACGGCGCCACCGTGCAGTGCCTGCTCGCCCTGGCTGCCATGCACGCGGGGGGGCGTCCGGTCAGGATGACGTGGGAGAGGGAGGAAAGCTTCATCGCCGGGTACAAGCGCCACTCCGTGAAGATGCATTACCGCGTCGGGGCGAAACGGGACGGAACCCTGCAGGCACTCGAATGCGACCTCTACTACGACACCGGGGCCTACGCGCATCTCGGCGCAGAGGTCATGGAACTGGGAATGGAGCATGCCGGGGGGCCCTATCGTATTCCCAACGTCCGGGTGAAGGGATCGTGCGTGTACACGAACAATCCCATCGCAGGCGCCATGCGCGGGTTCGGGGTATGTCAAACGGCCTTCGCCGTGGAGAGCGTGATGGACATGCTCGCCGCAAAGCTGAACCTGGATCCGCTGGAATTCCGCAGGAAGAATGCCCTTCGACGCGGGGACGAAAACTGCGCGGGGGTGACGATGGTCCATTCCACGGGGATTGGTGCGTGCCTCGAGACGTTGGGCCGCCACCCGCTCTGGCTCGAACGGCGGGATTGGAAGCGGGCGGCTGCGCCCTTCAAGCGCCGGGGCGTGGGTCTTGCGGCGGTTTTCAATGCCATGGGTTACGGGCGCGGGCTTCCCGATTCCGCCATCGCCAGGCTGGAACTGGCTCTCGACGGCAGAATCCGGATCTACTGCGGCGTTTCGGACATGGGACAGGGGAACTCCGCGGCGTTCGTTCAGATTGCCGGGGGAATCCTCTGCCAGGACACGTCCCGCCTGGAACTGATACTGCCGGACACGGACCGGACCCACCCTTCGGGTTCTTCGTCGGCCGGCCGAACTACGTACACCTTCGGCAATGCCCTCGTCCAAGCCTGTAACGCCTTGAAGGAGAAGCTTTTACACCGGGCGGCGCTGGTGCTCATGCTGGACGAAGAGAAAGGACTGGCCCTGCTGCCGGGAAGAGTGCGGCATCTTCCGTCGGGGCGGGAAGCCTCGTTCGAGTTGCTGGCCAGGATGCTGCCCGAGGCGGACCGGGCGAGCGTCGGGCAGTTCATCATGCCCGTGGCGCACGATGTGCCGGAGACCGGGAAGGAGTTTGCCATCGGTTTCCCGCACGTGTTCTTCGCCTATGCCGCTCACCTCGCCCGCGTGGAAGTGGACGAGTTGACCGGCCGGATCGAAGTCACCGAATACCTGGCCGTAACGGACGGGGGAAAAGTGATCAATCCGCAGGGCTTCGAACAGCAGGTTCACGGGAGCGTCGCCCAGGGCCTCGGTTATGCCCTCACCGAACAGCTCCTTCTGGACCGGGGCGCGATTCTGAATGCCGGTTTCGCCGATTACATCCTGCCGACCGCCCTGGACGTTCCGGAAATCATTTCCGTGGCGGTCGAGACGTTTGAACACACGGGACCGTTCGGCATGAAAGGGATCGGTGAAGTGGGAACGAACGGGCCGTTGCCGGCCGTGGCAAATGCCGTGAACGACGCCCTGGGGAGGCGCCTGACGCGCTCGCCCCTGACGGGGTCACGCGTTTTGCGCACCCTGGGAGAGGGACCGGCACAGCCTGCCATTGGGGGTGCTCCGGTGACGCGACATGAGTGGGTGAAGCGGGGAGGGGGGTCGAGTTGAAGCTCAGGTTTGTCCTCAACGGTGAGAGCGTTGAAATCGAGGTCCGCCCGGACCGCAGGGTGGTCGACCTGCTGCGCGAGGATTTCGGGCTGACGGGAACCAAGGAATGCTGCGGTTCGGGAGAGTGCGGCGGGTGTACCATCCTGGTCGACGGTGACTGCCGGTTGTCGTGCCTTGTGCTCGCGGCTCAGTTGCACGGCAGGGATGTCGTCACCATCGAGGGCCTGGCCCGCAATGGTCGGCTCCATGCCGTGCAGGAGGCCTTCATGGAACACGGAGCCGTACAGTGCGGGTTCTGCACGCCGGGAATGGTGCTCGCGGCCGTCAGCCTGCTTGCCCGGCAGCCGCGTCCCAGCCGGGAGCAGATCCGGGAAGGGTTGAGCGGTAACATCTGTCGGTGCACCGGTTACGTCAAGATCGTGGATGCGGTGGAAGCGGCCGCCCTGAAACTCGCGAATGGGGACCGGCGATGACGAATGTCCTGATACCCGAATCGATGGAGGAGCTCCGGCGGATCCTGGACACGCACCCCGGGGCGCGGGTCTATGCCGGGGGTACGGACCTTCTGGTGAAAATGCGAAGCGGCCTCGAAGCCGTGCCGCCCTGCCTGGTCTGTCTCGAACGAATAGCGGAGCTTGGCGCGGTGAGCGAACACGGGGAGGTGGTGCGCATCGGCGCCTGCGTCACGCACTCTCGGCTCCTGGCCGATCCCGTGGCGACCGAACACCTGCCGGTCCTGGTCCGGGCGGTTGGAGTGCTGGGGTCGCAGCTCATCCGGAACATGGGGACCATCGGGGGGAATGTGTGTACCGCCTCCCCCGCGGGCGACACCCTCCCGCCGCTCTATGTGCTCGATGCGGAACTGGAGCTGTGTGGGAGGACGGGAAGTCGAAACGTGGCCCTGAGGGACTTCATCAGGGGGCCCGGGCAGACGGTCCTCGGCGAGAACGAAATCCTGGCCGCCGTTCGCATCAAAAAGCCTCGGATGTTCAACCTGTGCCATTATGAAAAGGTCGGGCAGCGCAAGGGGCTTTGCTGCTCGGCCGTGAGCCTCGCCGCCATGTTGCGCGTCTCCTCGGGGGGCGTGGTCGAGGACGCCGCCCTGGCGTGGGGAAGCGTCGGCCCGACGGTCGTGAGGTCCCGGGAGATCGAACGAATACTGATCGGTGAGGAACTCAGCGTGGAGCGGATGAGGGAGGCTGCGGCGGAAGTCGGGAAAATCGTTTCCCCCATCAATGACGTGCGCGCCGATGCCGCCTACCGCCGTGCCGTGGCCGGAAACCTGCTGCTGCGGCTGGCGGCGCGGGACGAGTCTTGCCTTTGACGCCCGGAAGCATTGTCATACAACTTTGCATTCCAGATGATTGCATTGGGCGGGCGGGCATAAAGCCCGCCCGTTGTATGTTGACTATGACGGCAGGGGCAAGGGTATTGGGACCGCGGGCTGCGCTGCCGCGCATCCCACCCTTGTGTCTCACGCCACGTCGCTACGTCTTTTCGCTTTGCTTCATCCCAAGAGCAAACCGCAACACACCCTCCCATCTCGCATCTTATTCGTTGCGTCGTTGCGTCGTCGCGTGAGGCTCATTCAAAAGCAAAAGCGCACAGCCCGAAACACCTTCCCTTTTTTGTGTCTCACGCCACGGCGCCACGTCGCTACGTCTTATCGCTTTGCTTCATCCCAACGGCAAACCGCAACACATCCTCTCATCTCGGATCGTATTCGTTGCGTCGTTGCGTGAGGCTCATTCAAAAGCAAAAGCGCACAATATGAGCAGTCTTAGCCTGCCGTCAGGCACGAGGGGCCGTGCCCGACGGCAAAACGGCGTGTGAAGCGAATCGTTCGTTCGGCGGCTATTTTGTGACGGGCTCGAGCCAGAAATTGGTGGGCGAAGTTCCCGGTCCGTAGGCCTGACCGCTGTACGAGAACACCATCACCGTCGCCTGCGGCGGCACCAGGACGGTGTGCGTGAAAGGGATCGCGTCATTGACGTTGTTGTCGTAGGAGGTTGTGAGCATCTGCCGGTGCAGCACGTTGCCCTGAGCGTCGGCAAGGATGAGGCCCAGCTCGAATGTCCTCACGACCGAATAGTTGGCCGCGATGGGACTGGCGAACCGGACGTTCCCCGACAGCTGCATGTTGCTCCCCGAGAACACATATTTGTATTCGACGTTCAATTCATTGGCCGTGAACCGACCGCTCTGCGGCCCGTCCCTGCCAATTGTGACGGGAGTGACCGCCTTGCTGTCCAGCCGCTTCGCCTGAGCCGCGGCTGTCGTTCCCCGAATGCCCGCAAGAAAAGCCATCGAAAGAAGAAGAACCATGAGCGACCACAAACTATTCCTGGAACGAAGCGTTTTCATACACCATCCCTCCTTTCGGGGAATCTCCCCTGTGTCCCTGGTCGATACGTTGTGATGGAAGGTCACTTTGCGTTTCCTACCGGCTTGCGTTCAAGACGGCAACATCGAACGGGCGGGCACAATGCCCTGCCCTGCTATTGCGCGGATCGTACGGTGGCAACCGTGTTCCTTGTCAACTCTTGAGTCGAGCACAAGGGTTGGGGTTGCCCCCGCCTCGCCCGTCGCCGATCCCTCATTCCGCGAATTCAACGCGAATCGGCGTGAGAGCCTGCTTCTCCCGATCCCATGAATATGTGGCGGCGCCGGGGCGCGAACGCCGGCCGCCGTGGATCCTCCATGTCCGGGGATAATACGTGCCTGAGACCGTTCTTTCCCGGAGTGTCGACGGCTCTTCTCCTGTATCGGCGGGCGGCACGGTCCGCTCCATTCTATTATTTCATCCCGTCCGCCGCTGCAATGGCGACGATGAAGGAGGCCTGCATTCCGAAGATATCCGGCCCTGACGGACGCGGACGGATTCAACGCCGTGCGCCGTCATCTCCATCGGGAACAACCGCCTTCGAATCAACCGGTGCCGGCGTTCCGTTCGAAAAAGCCTGCCTGGCGAGTGTCGGCGATGCGAGCCCCCCGGGGACGTGAAGCTCGGGTGTGCGGGAGTTGTGCCGTTTCGGTGAGGCGGCTTTTGCATGTTGCCGCCGGACAGGGTAAAATAGCTGAATGAGTGGATGGACCGGTGGACTGCGTTACGTGGGCACGGAGTGATGAATGCGGCTCCTGGTGGTGGAAGACGAGAAGAAAGTCGCGAGCTTTATCCGTAAAGGGCTGGAAGAAGAGGGTTATGCGGTGGACGTGGCCCTGGACGGCGAGGTCGGCCTCCAGATGGCCACGGACCGGGTGCACGATCTGATCATCCTGGACATTCAGCTTCCGCGCCTGAGCGGAATGGAGCTGCTCCGGTCGCTGCGCGCAAAACGGATTGCGACGCCCGTCCTGCTGCTCACCGTGAGGGCGGCCATCGAAGACAAGGTCCTCGGTCTGGACGCCGGCGCCGACGACTACCTGACCAAGCCCTTCTCTTTCCGCGAACTGGTCGCGCGGGTGCGCGCCCTGTTGAGGCGCCGGACGGAAAGCGGTCAGACCGAACTCCGGGTAGCCGACCTGACGCTCGATCCGGTCAGGCACACAGTGTCGAGAGGTTCGGAGAAGATCGAGCTCACGGCCAAGGAGTTCGCGCTTCTCGACTATTTCATGCGCAATCCGGGCCGGGTTCTGACCAGGACCATGATTGCCGAACACGTCTGGGATTATGATTTCGACTCGATGACCAATGTCATCGACGTTTACGTGAATTATCTTCGCCGCAAGATCGATTCCGACCGCGAACCGAAGCTCATCCATACCGTTCGTGGGGTCGGCTACATGCTGAAGACGGAGTGAGTCCGCGGACATGAAATCCATCCGGGCGCGCCTTACCCTTTGGTACACGAGCCTCCTGACCGTGACCCTCGTCCTGCTCGGGGGGACCGCATACGCCCTCCTTTCCTACAGCCTGTCCCACGAAGTGGATGCGGCGCTCAACGGCGTTGCACGGTCTCTGGCCGAACGCGCGCACGGTCCGTCCGCCTTTGTTCCCGCCGAAGTGGACGAAGCCTTTCGCCGCTTTTTCGGGTTTTCACCGTGGAACCGGTACTTTCAGCTCTTCGATCCCCTGGGGCACCGAGACCCGCGCCAGCCTCCGCCGCATTCGGGAAGGCTGCCGCTCAGCGACGAGGCCCTGAACAACGCAGCCAATGGAATCTCCACCTACGAAACGGTGCCGGGACCCGAGGAACACCCGGTGCGCGTCCTCACCATGCCGGTCATGGAGGGAGGGAGGATGGTCAACCTGGTCCAGGTGGGGATGTCGCTCAAGAGCGTGCTCGAGACGCGCACGCGGTTTTTGCTCATCATGGCCGTGCTTTTCCCCGTCGGCCTGGTGCTTGCCGCGACGGGCGGGCTGCTGCTGGCGCGACGGGCGTTGCGGCCCGTGGACCGGATGGCGGAGGCCGCCCGGCGTATCAGTGCCGAACATCTTGCCGAACGCATCGGAGGAACCGGCGCCGGCGATGAGCTGGACCGGCTGGCGTCGACTCTGAACGAAATGCTGGGGCGTCTGGATACGGCGTTCACACAGGTCAGGCGTTTCAGCGCGGACGCGTCTCACGAGCTGCAGACGCCCCTCACCATAATCAAAGGAGAGCTGGAAGTTGCCCTTCGCTCGCCCAGAACTCCGGAAGAATACCAGGCCGTTCTGAAGAGCGCGCTCGAGGAGATCGACCGGATCGCCCACCTGGTGGAAGGACTTTTGCTGCTTGCCAGGGCCGAAGCCGGCGTCCTGCGCATGGACCGCCGGCCGGTGGACCTGGATCATCTTGCCGAAGAAGTCTACTGGCGGCTCAAGGTATTGGCGGACTCACGATCCATCCGATTCGACAGCGAGCTTGGCGAACCGGTCGTGGTCCCGGGAGACCGCGAAAGGCTGAGGCGGCTGCTGTTCAATCTCGTCGACAACGCCATCAAGTACACCCGGCCGGGAGGCGTCGTGCGGCTTTCCGTTCGATCCGCCAATGGAACCGCCGTCGTGGACGTTTCCGACTCCGGTCCGGGTATTGCCGCCGAGGATTTGGAGAAGATCTTCCAGCCGTTTCAACGGGTTCCCATGACCGCTCCCGGCACGGAGCGCGGAGCGGGGCTCGGGCTGAGCATCGCCCGCTCGATCGCGACGGCGCACGGAGGGCGGATCCAGGTTCGAAGCGTTCCCGGGCAGGGAAGCACCTTCAGCGTGTACATTCCCATGGAGCCCGAAATGCCCTCCTGAGCTCCGCCTTCTCCCCTGACCGATTTCTCTCAACATTAGAGACTTCTAATCCACGTCTAATCCTTTCTTAATTCTGCCCGCTTATGTTCCTTCTCGAGAGCATGGAGGGCGGCTTCCCGGGCCGTGTGATTCGCAAGCCGGTCGAAACCGGTTCGAAAACCGGGACGGTGAGGCATCTCCGTGAGCGCGACGGACAGGGATTTCCATTTTCGGGAAAGGAGGAACAGGCGATGTCGAACGAATTGAGGCCCTTTCTTCAGGGCCGGCATTTGAAAGCGAAGGTAACGGCGATGGTGGTCGCGGCCTTCTTTGTGGGCGGATTGGCGGCTTCATCGGGCTTGAATCCCGGAAGACTTCTCGCGGTGCCGGATGCGGCCCACGCAGCCTCCGCCGAAGGGGATCAGCCCATATCCGGCGCAGCCAGCCCGTTCACCACCCTGGCGGCAAGACTCACCCCCGTGGTGGTCAACGTCAGGGTGAACAAAATCGAACGGGCGGATTTCCCCGATTCTGAAGGACCGGAGCAGCCTTTCGGAGACTTTTTCAGGCATTTTTTTGGCGACCGGCGGGGATTTCCGAATGTCCCGGCGCAGGGCGCAGGTTCGGGAGTGATCATCCGCGGCGACGGGTATGTCCTGACCAACAATCACGTGGTTGAAGGCGCCAGGGAAGTGACCGTGACGCTTTCCGACAAGCAGGAACACAAAGCGCGGATCGTCGGGCGGGATGCCAAGACCGACCTCGCGCTCCTCAAAATTGAAACGGGCAGAAGCCTGCCTGCCGCCAGCCTGGGCGATTCCGACCAGCTCAAGGTCGGGGATTGGGTGATGGCCATCGGCAACCCGTTCGGTCTCAGTGAAACGGTCACTTCCGGGATCGTCAGCGCCAAAGGGCGCGTCATCGGGGCGGGACCCTATGACGACTTCATCCAGACCGATGCCTCGATCAACCCGGGCAATTCGGGAGGACCGCTTTTCAATATGAAGGGCGAGGTCGTGGGGATCAACACCGCCATCATCCCGAACGCCCAGGGAATCGGATTCGCCATTCCCGTCAACACGGCCAAGCCGCTGATTCCTCAGCTGGAAACCAAAGGCGAGGTGACTCGGGGGTACCTGGGAGTCAGCATCCAGTCGATCACGCCCGATCTTGCCTCGGCAATGGGGCTGGGTGACGGGAAGGGGGCACTGGTGGCGGACGTCGTTGAAGGCGGCCCCGCCGACAGGGCCGGGATCCGGCGCGGGGACGTGATCGTCTCCTTTGGAGGCAAGGACGTCAAGGACAGTCACGATCTCTCGATCATTGTCGCCGCGGCCCCGGTGGGCAGGGAATCCGTGGTGACGATCGTGCGGGACGGCGTCGAACGGCGGCTGGACGTCAAGATCGGAAAACAGGAGCCCGAGGAAGGGGCGAAGAAGGAATCCTCGAAACAGGCTCACGGCAAATGGGGCCTCCAGCTCCGGGATGTGCCGCCCCGGGTTGCGGAAGAGCTCGGCCTCGAGTCGGAGCGCGGGGCACTCGTGGCCGGCGTTCTCCCGGGAAGCCCGGCGGATCGGGCCGCCCTGCGGCAGGGGGATGTCATCCTGGAGGTCAATCGTCAGCCCGTGACATCGGCGAGCGAGCTCAAAGAAAGGATTGCCGGGGCGGGCGAGCGGGGTCCCCTGGTCCTCCTTGTGCAGAGCGGTCGGGGGACGAGGTACGTCGTGCTGAAGGGCTGAACCTCGACCGGGCCGTCGTCGCGTGCCTGCAGGCGCGCAATCCTTCCGGGCTTGCGCGTCTGCCGTTTTCGCTAAAGATGCGGCAGGGTCGGTTCGGGGCGGCACGGCGAACCGATGAACCATCCGTCTGATTTTATTAGGAACCTCGAGGCAAATCTGCTAGTCTTGCATCCGTGTGCCGGGGCAACGACACGGAAGTCCTTTCCCTTCCCGACCCTTGTGAAGGGGGGAGGCCTCTCATGGAATACCCTTTCGAACCCATTACGCGGAAACACCGCGAGGCGGTCATCGATATCTTCAACCACTTCGTCGTGAACAGCTACGCCGCCTATCCCGAAAGACCCGTCGAGTACGATTTCTTCGATTACCTCTACGTGGAACCGCGGGATTATCCCGCGGTCGCGGTCACCAGCGAAACGGCCGGGATCGTCGGCTTCGGCTTCATGCGGCCGTACGATTCGGACGAATCCTTCAAGCATGCGGCCGAGGTGACCTATTTCATATTGCCCTCCCATACGGGAAGGGGACTTGGCACCGGCATGCTGCGGCTGTTCTGCGATCATGCCCTGCAAAGGGGGATACGGTTCCTCATGGCCAACATATCCTCATTGAACGATGCGAGCATCAACTTCCACCTGAAGAATGGTTTCCAGGAATGGGGAAGATTCTATAGGGTCGGTTCGAAATTCGGGGTGGAGTTCGACGTTCTCTGGATGGAGAAATGCTTGAAATGATTTGCTGTCGGATATTCCCCGGCGCGGACCGGCTGGAGATCGCCTGCCCGGGCCGGCCGTGAAATGCGCGTGCGGCCGCACGCCGGTTTCGTTCCAGAGGGATGCGCAGCGGGGCGGATCGACTCCGTCCGGCGTCGCGATGGAAAGACGGCGAGCCGGACGGAGCGTATTCACCTATCGTTCGATTTCGTCCACAACGTAGCCGCCGACGACTCCGGCTGCGGCGCCCGCTGCCGCTCCAACCGCGAGCGGCGCTCCCACGATCGCGGCCGTGCCGAGGCCGGCCGCCGTGCCGATGGCCCCGCCGCTCAGCATCCTCTGCTGCGTGGCGGTCATCCCCGCACAGCCCGTGAGGAAGGCCGCCAACACAAAAACGAGCACGATTCCGGTCAGCTTCATTCGAGTTCTCCCTCCTTCATATCACATGCCTGAAGCAATGCCTCGAGATGAGCCGGTAAGTTGCTGCTCACCTTCGGTCCGCCACTTTATACGTATTCGACGCGATATGCAACCTTGACCCTTATCTCCCCCCGGGGGGGCCGGACGGGGTCGAGTCCACAATACACCTTGGCGGATGCTCCATTATCTTCGCACCCGCGGACGAGCGCGCTTGTGGACGGCGGCGACCTTCGATAAGATGTCATGGCGCGAACACGCACCGCAGTGATCCTTTCTGCGCCAATGAACCTCGTAATACGGAGCCCGGAGATGCAGCCTTCAGACATCATCGACGCGCACGCCCATTGCGGGCGACAGGACAGAAGCCCTCCCCAGGCGTTGGAGGATTACCTGGAACACAGCCGGGGCAGCGGCATAGTCGGAGCGGTCATGTTCCCCCCGGTTTACGAGATCTACGACCGCTATGATTACTCGTTCGAGGACAACGACCACTGGCGCCGCAGGAGGGATGCGGCGAATCGCTACCTGATCGAGCTGGAGACGCCTTTCGAGGTCATTCCGTTCTATTTCGTCTGGAATGATTTCGCCCTGGACAAGATCACCCCCTTCCACAGAGGGATCAAATGGCATCGTCACTCGGATGAACCGGAATACCATTACGACGACCCGCGGTGCCTGGCGGTGCTCTCGGAGATAAGACGGCGCAACATGCCGGTCGTCCTCGAGGAGGAATGGCACAATACGACGATGTTCATCGACACGCTCGCATCCGGCATCAGGGTCGTCATTCCCCACTGCGGACTGCTGAACGGCGGGTACGAGCGATTCAGGCGGCAGGACATATGGGGACACCCGGACATCTACACGGACACATCCCTTGTGCCGGGTGAAGTGATCGCCGACTATGTGGATCGCTACGGTTCGGAACGTATCATGTTCGGTTCGGATTTCCCGTTCGGCGATCCTCGTTTTGAGCTCGGGAAAATCATGAGACTGCGGTTGGCGGAGGCTGAAAAGGAGGCGCTCGTCGGCGGCAATGTGAGGCGTTTGCTGGGCGGTGGCGCAGGGCGGGTCGGATGATCGTCTCGTGAGGGGGATTGTCTTGCCCGAGTAGGGATGCAGCGAGGCAACGGAAGAGCGGGATTATGGACCGGGGAGCAGCCGTCATACCCAGGAGGGGATACCTCTACGTCATCACAGCCGCCCTGCTGTGGGCGGTTTCCGGTGTTTCGGGCAAGTTCCTGTTTCAAAGGGGGGTTACCCCCATGGAGCTCGTGCAGCTCCGCGTCACCCTGGCGTCGGGCCTGCTTTTCGCCTGGTTCCTTCTTTCACACAAGGAACGGCTCCGGATCGCCCGCCGGGACATCCTCTACTTTTTCATTCTGGGCGCCGTCGGCATGGCCACCCTGCAGTTCACCTATTTCTATGCCATCAGCAAGATCAACGTGGCCGTGGCCATTCTGCTGGAATATCTCGCGCCGGCCTTCATCGCCATCTACTCGGTGGTGTTTGCCGGGGAACGGCTGACCCGGCCGACCCTGGCCGCGTTGGGAGGGTCGCTGGCCGGCTGTTACCTGGCGGTGGGAGCGTACAATTTCGACCTCCTGGCCATGAACTGGAAGGGCATCGTGGTCGGGATCATCTCGGCGATTTCTTACGCCTGGTACGCAGTGCACGGGGAACACGGCATGAGGCGCTACGATCCCTGGACCGTGCTGTTCTACGCCCTGTTGTTTGCCGGCGTGTGCTGGAACATCGTTTTGCCGCCATTGAGCGCGTTCCGGTACACGTACTCCCCGGTCGAGTGGGCATGGATTCTCTATATCGGGATTTTCGGGACGGCGATTCCCTTCGGCCTCTATTCCAAGGGGATCAGCCTGATACGGGCCACCCGGGCCAGCGTCACGGCGACCCTGGAACCCATTGCCGCCGGCTTCGTCTCCTTCTTTTTCCTGGGCGAGCGGTTGCAGCCGCTGCAAATCGCGGGGGGTGTCCTGGTGATCGTGTCCATCCTGCTTTTGCAGATGAGGAAGGAGTACGACGACAACACTGCCGCGCTGATCCGTGCTCGAAGGAGAGACCTCGATACGTGACGCGTCGAAGGCGGTCGGGCGTGGTATGGAACGGACGTCTTCGCGGGCGGAGGGACCGGGTTTCCCTGAACATCGAGGTCGAGTGCGCGGCGGAGGGCTGGAGCCGCTAATGACAATTATCACAAGAGAACGGTTCTTCTGCCGGATTCAGGCCGACCGGCAGGGTGGGGTATAATTTAAACTCTTAAATTTCAAATAGTTGAAACAGACAATACAAAGTCTGAAATTATTGAGAAATTTTTAATTGTATTTACAATATGTAATGCCACGATGGAGAATAATTATTGGGCGATTAATAGAATCGGATATATCCGAATCGCGCCGTGGAAAAGCCTCAAAAAACCTCGGAATTATTCCCCAAAATTTTTCAACATCTTGCATAAGACCGGTTCAGAGTTGTGATAAAAAGTACTTGACTTTTTCGGCGTTCTATTTTTTTCTGGGCGTACGCGCGAACCCACGTTTCTTTCTGACCCAATTTCTTAACAGCCATTTAGGAGATTAGAGGGAAAACAATGTCTGACCAAACTTTAGCAGCTCGAGTGGAACCTGTACGAACCGATGCCTATTTGGATTTTTTCCAAATGCTGACCGGGGTCTTGCTGGTCTTGTTCATGTGGATGCATATGATCCTGGTAGCCAGCGTCAACCTCGACTTCGGGGGGGGGCGGGTGATGAACTGGATCGCTCACTTCTTCGAAGCCACCTACATGGCACAGCTTGGCGGTCCGATGATTTTTCTCACCATGCTCGTCCATTTTGTGCTTGCCTCGCGCAAACTTCCGTTCCAAGCCCGTGAACAGAAGGCCATCTGGGCTCACAGCAAGCGCATGAACCATCTGGACACGTGGTTGTGGATGGTCCAGGCGGCGACGGCCTTCATCATTCTTGTGATGGGCTCCATCCACATGTGGGTGGTGCTGACCAATCTCCCCATTACCGCCGCAAGGAGCGGGGCTCGCATCCAGACCGGTTGGTGGTTGCTCTTCTACATGGTTTTGCTGCCGATGATCGAGCTCCACGTGGGTATCGGCATCTACCGGATCGGAGTGAAGTGGGGCTACATCAAACGGGCCAACCGTTCATTCTTCCACAGTCTTGAGAACAAAGTCACACTGGTTTTCATAACGATTGGGGCGATTACTCTGTTTACCTTCTATGTCTTAGTTAAACCTATGTAAGGAGCCGAAATTGGATACCTTCTATACCGATCTGTTGTGTGTAGGGGCGGGTTTGGCAGGCGAGCGCGTGGCAGTGGCGGCGGCCTCTGAGGGCTTCTCGACCATATGCCTGAGCATCGTACCACCAAGGCGTTCCCATTCTTCTGCCGCCCAGGGCGGCATGCAGGCCTCGCTGGGCAACTGCTGCATGGGCGAAGGCGATTGCCCTGACGTTCACTTTGCTGACACGGTAAAGGGCTCCGACTGGGGATGCGACCAGGAATGCGCACGTTTGTTCGCTGAAACGGCGCCGATTGCCGTTCGTGAAATGGCGTTTTGGGGAATTCCGTGGAACCGCGTGGTGGCTGGTGAAGGAACGTATTACAAGGGCGGCAAGCAGTATCAGAAGATCGAAAAAAAAGAAATGGAGGGGACGATCACCGCCCGCGATTTCGGCGGCACGGCCAAGTGGAGGACGTGTTACACGTCGGACGGCACGGGCCATACGCTGCTGTTCACCATGGACAACAAGGTGGTGGAACTGGGCGTGACCGTACACGACCGGGTGGACGCCATCTCTCTGATCCATGACGGCGAAACCTGCATGGGCGTCGTGGCGAGGGACCTGAAGACCGGTAATCTGCGTGCATACCTGGCCAAGGCGACTCTCATCGCCACGGGCGGTTACGGTCGCGTGTACCGGGAAACGACCAACGCGGTCATCAACGACGGCAGCGGTGTCATTATCGCCCTGGATACGGGCATTGTGCCCTTCGGCAACCCGGAGGCCGTGCAGTTCCACCCCACCGGCATCGTTCCCACCAACATTCTGGTGACCGAAGGCTGCCGCGGGGACGGCGGAACCTTGAAGGATGTGAACGGCGAGCGGTTCATGCACATCTACGAACCCGGCAAGCAGGAACTGGCGTCTCGCGACGTCGTCTCCCGCTGGATGACCCATCACATCCGCATCGGAAAGGGCGTGCCGAGCCCCTACGGGCCGCACCTGTGGCTCGATATTCGCCATCTGGGCGCAGCCCACATCAAGACGAAACTCCGCGACGTCGAAGAGATCTGCAACGAATTCCTCGATGTCGATCCCATCACCCAGATGATTCCGGTTCGCCCCGCCCATCACTACAGCATGGGTGGAGTCCGCACCAACAAGGACGGGGCCGCGTACGGGCTGAAGGGCTTGTTTGCCGCGGGCGAGGCCGCCTGCTGGGATATGCACGGGTTCAACCGCCTGGGTGGGAACTCCCTGGCTGAAACGGTTGTGGTCGGTAGGATCGTGGGTGAGAAGATCAGCGAATTCCTCAAGGGATACGATGTCAATTTCAAAACCGATGTGGTGCGTGACGCAGTCAGGAAGCAGGAAGCACGGATTGCGGCTCTCATCGCCGGCCGCGACGGCAAAGAGAGCGTCTACGCCGTGCGTAACGCCATCCAGGATGCCTTGATGGAAGGCGTCGGGATTTTCCGCAACGAGGCGGACCTGAAGAAAGCCGTCGATACCTTGCAGGTCGTCTATGAAAGGTCCAAAAAGGTCGGGATTCACTCGCGCGTTGTCGGTGTCAATCCCGAGGTGGCGATGGCTCTGCGCATTCAGGGCATGTGCCGTATCGCGCTGTGCGTCGCTTATGCGGCCCTGCAGAGGACTGAGAGCCGCGGCGCTCATGCCCGCGAGGACTACCCGGAACGCAACGACCGCGATTGGCTGAAGCGGACGCTGGCGACCTGGAAAGAGGGCGATAACCTGCCTACCCTGAACTACGAGAAGCCTTCGAAGGTTTGGGAACTTCCGCCGGGCGAAAGAGGTTACGGCGTGGCGAAGATCATTTACTCCGAAGATCCCGAGGTTATCGGTGCGAGCAAACCGGCTACCAACTAACGCGAGGTGTTTTAAATGGGACGACCGTTAAAGTTTAGCATTTTCAGATTCAACCCGTTGGATCCAACGTCCGTTCCCCACATGGAGACCTTCCATCTGGAGGAAACCGACGCCATGACGTTGTATATTGCCCTAAACCGCATCAGGGAAGAGCAGGATCCGACGCTTCAGTTCGACTTCATGTGCCGGGCCGGAATCTGCGGTTCCTGTGCGATGATGATCAACGGCAGGCCGGACCTCGCCTGTCACACCAAGACCAAGAAGCTTCCCACCGACATCACCCTGCTGCCGCTGCCGGTGTTCAAGCTGATCGGCGATCTATCGGTGGATACGGGAACTTGGTTCCGTGCGATGAACGAGAAGGTTCAGTCGTGGGTTCACACGGAAAAGGTCTTCGACCCTAAGGCCCCGGAAGAGCGGATGTCCAACGAGCTCGCCGAGGAAATCTACGAACTGGAGCGCTGCATTGAATGCGGCTGCTGCGTGGCCGCCTGTGGGAAAGCGAACATCAACAACGACTTCATGGGCGCCACGGCGTTCAACCGTATCGCCAGGTTCATGCTCGACCCGAGGGACAATCGGAAGACGGACGAGTACTTCGACGTGCTGCGCGGCGATGAAGGCATCTTCGGGTGCCTGGGGCTTCTCGGCTGTGAAGACGTCTGTCCGAAGAAGATCCCCTTGCAGGATCAGCTCGGCATGCTGCGTCGCAAGATGGGTTTTGCCTCCATCCGGCACCTGTTCGGCAGGATTCTGCCCGGTGGGGAAGAAGCCCGCAAATAGAGGGGAAAGCTCGATTCCGCAATCCATCGCGGCATGAGAATTCCCGGACGGTTCTTGCGTTGACCGCCAGACAGGCGGAAGCGTTTCGCTTCCGCCTGTTCTTTTTTTGGTGCGCGCCCGGCAGGGCGCACCTGCTTGGATGTGAGCATTCCAGCTCCGGGCTTGGGTTTTCGAAATGAGCCTCACGCGACGCCGCAACGCCGCAACGCCGCAACGAATGAGATGCGAGGTGGGAGGAAGTGTTGCGATTTGCTGTGGGTAAGAATGAGAGTGAAAAGACGTAGCGCCGTGGCGTCGTTGCGTGAGACAGAAGAAGGGGAAAATGTTTCGGGCAGTGGGTGTTTTGTTACTGAATGAGCCTCACGCGACGCCGCAACGCCGCAACGCCGCAACGAATGAAGCGAGGGTGTGCATCATAACGCCGAGATGGAATGAAGGAACCTAAAATGGTGTAGCGCCGTGGTGTGATACCAAGAGGTGGCCCGATGAGCGAAAATGACAGCGCGAGGAAGGTTATGGATGCAGCGTTCCACATTCATCGTGAGCTGGGACCGGGTCTGTTGGAAGTGGTGTACGAGGTTGTTCTTGCGAAGAAACTGGCAGACATGGGATATGCCGTTGAGCGGCAGGTTCCTGTCTCCATTCGATTTGAGGGGATCGCATTCGATGAAGGTTTTCGTGCTGACCTTGTCGTGGAAAACAAAGTCATCATTGAACTGAAGTCGGTTGAACGACTGCGGGCCTGTCCACGGAAAGCAGCTTTTGACCTATCTGCGTCTGACGGACTGCCGCCTTGGACTATTGATCAACTTTGGGGAGAATCTGCTCAAGAATGGTTTCAAGCGTGTGGTAAACGGTCTGAATGAGCCTCACGCGACGCCGCAACGCCGCAACGAATAAAATGCGGGATGGGAGGATATGTCGCTGTGGGGAAGAATGGGAGTGAGAAGACGTTGCGCCGTGGCGTCTTTGCGTGAGACAGAAGAAGGGACAGGCTTTTCCGGCAGTGGGTGTTTTGTTATTGAATGAGCCTCACGCGACGCCGCAACGCACGGCCACACCGGTCATCTTTCGGCCGGGCCGACACGGGGGACGCCGAGCAGTCTTTGCATGAGGTCGTCCTTGTCGGTCCACAGCGTTCCCAGCCAGTTCTGAAACCGCTCGCGGAAGACATCGTCCGAGAAGTAGTCGCCGATCAAATCTTCGCCGACGAAAAGCGATTTTACCCGGACCTTGATGTCGGTGACATCGCCGCGCAGGAACGCCCAGAACCCCCTGTTTTCCCCCGGATAGGCAATGGTGACGTCGAGGATGTGGCGCATCCTGTCTCCCATGGCGGCAAGAACCATGGCAACGCCGCCGGCTTTGGGCCTGAGCAGATGACGGTACGGCGAATCCTGCTCTCGATGCTTCTTGAGCGTGAACCGGGTGCCTTCCACGAAGTTCATCACCGATATGGGAATATTCTTGAATTTCTCGCAGGCCTTCCGTGTGATCTCGAGATCCATGCCCGCGCGTTCGGGGTGTTTCTTCAAATAGTTCTTGGAATAGCGCTTCATGAAGGGGAAGTCCAGCGCCCACCAGGCAAAGCCGAGAAACGGCATCCAGATGAGCTCTTTCTTGAGGAAGAACTTGAGCAGGGGAATCCTGCGGTGAAAGATCTTTTGCAGCACAAGGATGTCGGCCCAGGACTGGTGATTGGATACCACCAGGTACCATTCTTCGGGCTTCAGTGAATCCGTGCCCTCGATATCCAGACGGACCCGATTCAAATAACGCATGTTCAAATTGTTGACGGCGATCCAGCTGTTGGCTATCCCATGCAGCAATCGATCGAAGAATCCGGTGCTGCTTCCCCCGCGAACGAGCCATTTCAAAAGGGCGACGGGGAAAAGGAGCGTCGTCCAGAAAAGCGTGTTGAGCGTATAAACGAGGAGGATGAAGCCGGCGCGCAGTGGGCCGAATATATGATTGTTCACCAGTGTACGCCTCTGTGGAAAGAGATCGCCTATCCGGTCGGTTCCGGCGGAAAAGGTCAAACCGACCGTGACATGTTCCCTGAGCGAATGGGCCCGCGGCCGTCTCGGGGGCGCGATGAGCCCGTGTTGCGCAACGGATGGGGCCCTGTCCCGAAAGAGAAACCGCATGGGCTGCGCCGGTGAGGAAACTCGATTTGCGACTCCCATAAGGAAGACACCGCACTATACCCCAAAGGCTGATTGGAAAAAACCACAAAAGCCGCCGTGCAGCTGGAGTTCGCAGCCTCCGGGAAACAAATCGAGCGAGATGTTTCCCGCGCGTCATTCGGAGGCGCCGCCCGACCGTTTACTGCGCTTCCATTCGCCACCTTTGTGTTGACCTCGGAGGATGGCGCTCTTTATAATGAATACGGTGTCTTTTGAAAAGTCTTTGAATTTCCAAAACAAAACAGATGTTCTCAACCATTGTCGGATGCCTGCCATGATGAACTTCCACAACAAAGCGTGCAGACGATTTGTCTTACTGTTCCTGGGGGTTGTGCTGGTCCTTTTCCGGTGCCCGGGCATTCAAAGCGAGGGCATCGCCGGAGCGGCGGCCCCGGAACAGGTCAGAAAACCGGCGATTGCGGGCAGTTGGTATCCCGCTTCTCCGGTGGAGCTGAGAAAACAGATCGAAGAGTTTCTGAATCGGGTTCCGGAGCCCAAGCCTCGGGGGCAATTGGTTGCGCTGATCTCTCCGCACGCCGGCTACATCTATTCCGGACAGGTTGCGGCCTATGGGTACAAGCTCCTCGAGAAACAAAAATTCGCAACCGTCATTGTCATATCCCCGAGTCATCGTGCCCGTTTCGAAGGCGTGGCAACCTACGAGCTGGGAGGTTTCCAGACGCCCCTGGGCATTGTTCCCCTCGACCGCGATCTGATTGAAGCCTTGAGACGGCGCGACAATCACATCGTCCATCGCCCGGAGGTCCACTCGGAGGAGCATGCGCTGGAGATCCAGCTTCCCTTCCTGCAGACGGTCCTGGGGGAATTCAAGCTGGTGCCGCTGATCATGGGGGAGCAGGATTTCGCCACGTGCAAACGGCTCGCCGAAGCGATTGCCGAAACGATCAGGGAGAAACGGGTACTGGTGATCGCCAGTTCCGATCTTTCGCATTTCCACCCGTACGAACGGGCCAAGGCCCTCGACAAGGTGGTGGCGGACCGGGTGGGTGCCCTCGACCCCCAGGGGCTCAGCTACAGCCTGGCCGGAGGGGAGTGCGAAGCGTGCGGCGGCGGGCCCATGGTCACGGCGATGCTGGCCGCAATGCGGCTGGGAGCGAATTCGGCCGAGGTGCTGAAGGTCGCGAACTCGGGTGACGTCACGGGAAACAGGAACGACGCACGGGGCGTGGTCGGGTATATGTCGGCGGCCCTCTGGCGGGGCCCGTCGGGGAAGGCCGGGGCGGCCGGAACATTCGATCTGATTCCGAAGGCCGAGGCGGCCGGGCTTCCGGAACCAGCCGCCGCAGGCTCCAACTTGACCGCCGAGGAGAAGGAGGCATTGCACCGCATTGCCAAACAGGCGATTGAGGCCAGGCTCCGAGGCGGCCCGGCGCCGTCCGTGGACAAGGCTTCGGGAAATCTGAAGGAGCCTCGAGGCGCTTTTGTGACCCTGCACAAAAGAGGAGAGCTCAGGGGCTGTATCGGGCACATCATCACCAGCCGGCCCCTGATCGAGACGGTGAGCGAGGTGGCGGTGGCGGCAGCCGTGCAGGACCCGCGTTTCAGGCCGGTGACCGCCGAGGAGTTCAAGGATTTGGATATTGAAATCTCGGTTCTGACCCCGTTGCGGAAGATCACCGGCGTGGAGGAGGTCGAGGTGGGAAAACACGGCCTGGTGATTCGCCGAAACGGCGCATCCGGGCTCCTGCTTCCCCAGGTCGCCACACAATACGGGTGGGACCGCAGGGCGTTTCTGGAAAACACTTGCAGGAAGGCGGGCCTGCCGTCGAACGCCTGGCAGGATGAGAGGACGGAGATCTATGTTTTTTCCGCCGAAGTGTTCTGATCCCCCACCGGCGACCGCTCGCGCCCAGGCGAGGAGAGCGGTCGGCAGAAGAGAGTTCCTGGCGCAATGCGGACGCTGCGCGCTTTTGTGCGCCGGTTTCAAGGCCCTGGATTGGGCGACGCCTCCGTCGGTTCGTCCCGACGGTCCCGGCCGGGGATACATCGGACGCAAGTTGTCCCCCTATTTTTCCCCGCTGGGTGGTGGACGAATCCGCTGCGAGCTCTGCCCCCGCTTTTGCGAAGTCGACGACGGGGAGCGCGGGTATTGTCGGGTCAGGCAGAACCGGGAGGGACAGTACTACTCCCTGGTGTACGGCAACCCCTGTGCCGTTCGTGTCGACCCGGTGGAAAAGAAGCCGTTTTTTCACGTCCTTCCGGGGTCTCTCTCCTTCTCCATCGCCACGGCTGGATGCAACCTGAACTGCAAGTTCTGTCAGAACTGGGAGATTTCTCAGGCGAAACCGGATGATACCTACAACTACCAGGCCTCCCCCGAAACCGTGGCGGAAAACGCCGCCCGGAACGAGTGCGCTTCCATTGCCTCCACTTATGTCGAGCCGACCATCTTCATCGAATACATGATCGATATCGGAAAAGCGGCCAGGCCGAAAAAGATTCTGAACGTCATGCATTCCAACGGCTACATCAATCCGGCCCCGCTCGACGATCTGTGCCGGTTCCTGGACGCGGCCTGTATCGATTTGAAAGGGTTTACCGACGAGTATTACAGGGAAATGACCGAAGGAACCCTCGAACCGGTTCTGAGCACGCTCAAAAGGCTGAAGCAGCTGGGAGTCCACACGGAGATCGTCAACCTGGTGGTACCCGGGAAAAATGATAAGATGAGGGGGATCAGGGACATGTGCAGGTGGATCGGCAAGGAACTGGGTCCGGAAACCCCGCTGCACTTCAGCCGGTTCCATCCGCTCTACAGGCTCCAGAGCCTCCAGCCGACGCCGGTTGCCACGCTCGAAGAAGCATGGAAGGCCGCTCGAGAAGAAGGCTTGCATCATGTGTATGTCGGCAATGTGCCGGGTCATCCCGGGGAGAGCACGATTTGTCCGAAATGCGGGGCCGTGCTCGTGGACCGAATCGGGTACACGGTGAGAAACGTTCGCCTCAAAGACGGAAAGTGTTCGCAGTGCGGCCGGCCCCTGCCCGGTATATGGAAACGACCCGAGGCGGATGCGTAGGGCGGCGGGTCATTTTCGGCGCCGGATGAGGGTGAGGGAACACGCCAGGCAGAGTACGGCGAGGGCTTTGAGCGTTGCCGCGAGTCCGTAGACGGGCACCAGGAAAAGCGACGAGAGGACGACACCGCCTGCCGAGCCCGCGAGGTCCGCGGCGTAGAGGGCGGGCCCCTTGACGTCCACGGCGTGACTCGTTTCCGTGCGCACCTTCACCGCCAGCCCGAAGTGGAGGCCGCCGAGGAGGCCGGCCGTGAAGGCCAGGGCCGAGAAGACGAACTTCACGAGCGCCATGGCGTCGGAAGACTCTTCCAGGTAAGTGCGCAATGCGGACATGATCGGCATCGTCGCGACCAGCAATGCCGAGAATGCCGCCTGGACCGCAGCCATCCCCGGCGCGCCGTTCTCTATCCGTTTCGTGCCGAAAGCCGTCACGGCGCCGCCGGAAGCCAGCCCCGCCATGTAGAAGGACACGATCAAAGCCAGTTGGGTGTACACGAAACCCGCAAGGACCTGGAAGCCCACCAGCAGCACGATTTCGAGGGTCATTTGAGCGGCGCCGACGACCATCACGTTCATGGCCACGGCTCGGGAATACCCCGCTCTTCCCGTTGCGAAGGTCGCAAGGATCGCGAGCGAGACCGCGCCGAGGGCACCCCACAGGACCCCTTGACCCACGCCCGAGAGCCTGTTCAAAGCTGAACCGATGGAGGGGTGAAGCTGGGCTCCCCACACGGCAAGGTTGTGGAAATAGCACCTCGGTTCAAAATCGCGGTTGACCTTGACCCCCTCGGTCTCCTGCAGCACGTTTGCAAGGTATGCGATTCGGAGCGGATTGAGATAGTCGAAAAGGTAGTATTCCCTGACGAATTTCAAGTCGAGACGCCGCGCGGAGATGCGGTCGATGAGTTCCCGCGGGTCGCTGAGCAGCCGTCCGTCGGGGTCCGTGCCGAGGAACCGGGCGCTTTCCCCCGGGATGACCAGGACCGTGGGAAAGACTTCGCGCAAAGTGACTTCGAGCGACCGCAGGAAACGGGCCTGAACGGGGCCGATCATGTCCGGTGACGATGAAACCGCGAACGAGAAGATGCCTTTTGGATTCAAACGCCCGCGGATGCCGGAAAAGAACTCCTCGGTATAAAATCGGTTCATTTCCGCGGTCAGGGGGTTGCCGAGATTCAAGACAATCACGTCGTAGCGGTGTTTTCGCGTTCTCACGAAAGATGCCGCATCCTCATGAAAAAGATGCACCCGGGGATCTTTGAGTGCGGCGCGGGGCGCTCCGGCCGACAGTTCTTCCGCGATCCGGATGATTTCGGGGTCGGGCTCGACGCAGTCCAGGCGCTCGAGCCCCGGGTGCTTGACCGCCTCGGCGGCCAGCCTGGGGACATCTCCGCCGATGAGCAGAACGGCGGCGGGGTCGGGATGCTGGAGCAGGGGGAGATGGACGCAATATTCCGCCGTTTGCGGGTCCGGAAAGGAAAAGAGCAGCAGGCCGTTGCCGAACAGGCTGTACTGGTCCGCTTCCCGCAGCAGTGCCAGGTTGTGAAACGGTGTGTCGCGGGCGAAGAGGAAATTCGATCCCCACTGTAGCCTGCGGCTCGCATCATCGAGGGCGGGGGAGAAGGTGAGCCCGATCCCGAGGAGAACGAGCGCGGCCAGGCACGTTCCCGTAACGGCTTGCGTTGCGTTTCGGTCGGATCGGCGCGGTTTTGGCAAGGCGATGCAACCGACGAGGACGATGGCGGCGACGATCAGCGCCGCGGCGACGGCCGATAACGCGGGCAGCAGGACAAAGGTGTAGAAAAGCCCTCCGACGGCGGCTCCCGCGGCTTCACCGAGGTAAATGGCGATCGGGCGGCTGTCTTTGTGTCCATTGCCTGCTCCAGACTGGGTCCAGGCAAGGGCGAATACCATTCCGGACACCAGGCAGAACGGAGCGGTCACCGACAGGGTAATGCCGAGCATCAGGCCCGGTCGCACGATCTCGCCGATGGGAATGGCCCAGATGAGCCTCGAAGCCCTGATGAAGAGAACGGTCAAGGGGAGCAGCAGGGCCAGGAAGGGCAGCGCCGCCGCGAGTCCTAGCCCGTTCGGGTTCATTTTCTTGTGAAAACGACCCGCGAGCGTGCTTCCCAAGGCAGTCCACAACAGCCATCCGGCGAATATCAAACCCGTGGAAAGCTCATTGCCGTAAAAAAGAACGAGCAATTCTCTCAGGACCAGTATCTGTCCCGCCGTGGAGGCGAAGCCGGCCAGAAGAACGGCTGGGAACGGCGCAGAACGCATAATCGCTCGGCGTTGGAGTGTTGAATGCCTTCCGATTGAGGCGACTCGTACGGGCAAACTCGGTTGTCGACGGTCAACGGCTGCTGATGCCTGATTTGCCGGGTGCCGCGCCGTCCAGGTCCTTTACGGAATCGACAATCACCACCGGAGTGCCTTTGTCGGCCCACTCGTAGAGGTCCTGCGCACGCTTCGGGGGAAGGATGACGCACCCGTGGGAGCAATACGCGCTGGAGACGTCTCCCGCGTGGATCCAAACCGTGTCGTAGACCCGCAGTGCCCACGGCATCCAGGCCGGTTCTCCGAAGTCGTTGGAGTAACTCCTGGAATAGTGATCGGGGTCTTTCTCCAGGACTCTGTAGTAACCCCTTTCGGTGGGTTCGGCTTTCGTTCCGATGCACGCCAGGGCATCCCCCGCCATGTGTCCCATTTCATACCAGCCGAGAAACGGAATGCTCCTGACCACCACGATGAGTCTCGGAATGTCGGCGAACCGAGGCAGAAACCGGGGCATCGGGGTCCAGTCCCTGAAGTCGGCGAAGTCGTCCGGCACCTTGATGGGCCGGCCGTGCCGGATGTCGTCATAGATGTAGTAATGTGCCCGGCGATTGAGCCGCGCGAGTATCTCCCGACAAAGAATCGGGTCCATCCGGGCGGCCTTTTCGCAGGAACTCCACAGTTCGTCCTCGCCGATCACCTTCTCAGTCCAGGCGAGCTTCGATGTCTGCTCCTCACCGTCCACGCCGGGGAAGAACTGCCCGATTTGCGTTCCGTTCCGTGCCGCAACATCGGCACAACGGCATTGATCCCGCGCTCCGAGGCAAGCCAAACCCAGAACCGCCGTGCAGACAATAAACGCGCATTTCACCGCTCCGGTTACCATTGACGACCCCTATCAACCCACTTCACAACGATCGGACGGCCTTGATCGGATACCGTCATCGACACCTCCCTGCCCATCACGGCCGCTCAGCCCGTCTCTTGCGTGAACGCTCAGTGACGAACCGCGCTCCGACGGAACGATACTCTACACTGTCCGCCCGCAGTTGAAAATCCTTTCCTCGTTCGCATGATCCCCGACCTGACGCATCATCGGGGAAAAGGCGGATTTCGGCCCGGAACGACGCTCATTCGGCCTCATAGCGGGGAGGGAGAGCAAACCTTGTGGTCGCCTTGCGCGAGAAGTCGGGACACCCCCCGGCGGACGGCAACTCCCGGCTGACCATCCCGGAACGCAGCCGTCGTTTCGCATCCCGATAAGAATCCGCCGTCAAAACTCTTGTGTTCGGGTTCGTTCTGCATTATCTGTGGAAGCGATGCATCGCTTTGCGACAGCGCCGCAGCAGGCGGAATCATGCACGGGACCCAGCTTTATCGCTTTCTTTTCGGACGCCGCTCGTCACGCTCATCCTGAATGGCTGCACCGGCCATGCACCGGAGCCGGCCCTGCTCCATGAACCCTCTTTCGTCATTCCGTGTGAGGAAGTGCCGAAATTTGTCCTGTGATCGACAATCGGCGGATCGTGTCGGATGAGGACGATCCGGTTCTCGGGGGTCGATCTCGGGGGAATCGGACGAAGGTCCGTCGGAGTGGGGACGGACCGCTGTCGATGCAATCGGAGATAGGCTTTTCCCCGGTTTTGACGGCGTCGCGGGCAGGAATCGACGGGGCCGGTGCGTGACGCCGCGGGAGGTGCCGGGCGTGCAGATCAGAAAGGAGAGTCCTTACACGGCTTGCCATGACCAGGAATGTCATTTTTGAACCATACGGCATCACGATTGCCGTGGAAGATGGGGAGAACCTCCTCCGCGCGGCCCTGGATGCAGGCGTGCACGTCAATGCTTCGTGCGGCGGCCAGGGGGTCTGCGGGAAGTGCAGAGTGATCCTGGAATTCGGAGAATTGGAGACGGACCCCGGTGAGAACATCAGCGAGTCCGACTGGAACGCCGGATACCGTAATGCCTGTCGGAGCCGGGTGCATTCGGACGTAGTGGTTCGGATTCCGCCCGAATCCCTGCTGGATCGGCGCTCGATCCTGCGCCGCCGTCCCGGAATCGCCCTTCGACCCAGCCCCATCGATTTCAAGGCCATCAAAGCCGCGGGACTCTACAGCCCGGCGTTTGAAAAGAGGCTCGTCAAGCTCACGCCGCCGACTCTCACCAACAACCTCTGCGACATGTCCCGGCTGGAAGCCGGCCTCGCCCGCCAACACGGGTTGGATGCCGTCACCCTGGACTTCTACCTGACCCGGGCGCTGAGTCGGGCGCTGAGGGAGAACAACTTTGAGGTGACGGCGACGCTCGACTTCTCGCGCCGCCGCTATCATTTCCCTCATGTGCTGAATGTGGAAGGGGGGGATACCACCCAGCGGCATCTGGCTTTCGCCGTCGATATCGGCACCACGACCGTGTGGGTGCAACTCATCGACATCGCCGCGGGGGAAGTCCTGGGCCACGCGGCCGACTACAACGGTCAGTTGACCTACGGTGACGATGTCATCACGCGGATCATTTACAGCCAGAAGGAACAGGGACTCAAGCGCTTGCAGGAAGCGGTGGTCGCCACAATCAACCGGCTCATGCACCAACTTCTTCACAAACATGCCATTCCGGCGGATGAAATTTCGCACATCACCATGGCGGCCAACACCACCATGACGCACCTGTTCTACGGTATCGATCCGGGTTCCATACGTCTGTCGCCTTACGTTCCGACGGTCTGCAACGTCCCGTTGGTGAGGGCCCGCGACCTGGGCCTCGATGTCCCTCCCCACGTGTTCATCAACTGCGTGACGTCGGTGTCCAGCTACGTAGGCGGCGACATTGTCGCGGGGGTATTGGCGTCGGGAATATACAAGGATCCCAGGCTCACCCTCTATATCGATCTGGGCACCAATGGGGAAATCGTGATCGGCAACGAGCAGTGGCTTGCGTGTGCCGCCTGCTCGGCAGGACCGGCCTTTGAAGGAGGCGGCATCAAGCACGGCATGCGGGCGACCGCTGGGGCTATCGAAGAGGCGAGCGTCAATCCCGAGAACTACGAACCGATGATCATCACCATCGGCATGACCAAGCCCAAAGGCCTGTGCGGATCGGGCATGATCAACCTGATGGCGGCCTTGATGGAGTCGAGCCTGTTGGAGCCCAACGGTCGGTTTCGAACCGACCTGAATACACCGCGGCTCAGGATGGGTGAATTCGGCAGAGAGTACGTCGTCGCATATGCCGCGGACACTCAGATCGGTCAGGACATCACATTCAGCGAAGCGGATGTGGACAACCTGGTCCGGGCCAAGGCGGCGATGTTCGCCGGTTACGTGACGCTGTTGGAGAGCGTCGGGATAGAGTTCGGGGACATCGACCAGGTCATCCTTGCGGGCGGATTCGGCAACTTCATCAACATCGAGAGTGCCGTCACCATCGGAATCCTCCCGGATTTGCCCCGGGAACGGTTTCAGTTCGTCGGCAACGGTTCGCTCCAAGGGGCCACCCTGATGGCTTTGGCCCGGGAACTGCTGGATCAGGAACGCCGGGTGGCCGGCATGATGACCAATTTCGATCTATCCGAGGTCCCCAGCTACATGAGCCACTATGTGGCCGCATTGTTTCTGCCTCACACGAAAGCCGAATTCTTTCCGACGGTTACGGAGCGACTGCGGATGCAGAAACCCTGAGCGCCACCCGGCCGTGCGATTCCCGATGTCCCCCGTGCCCGGACGATCGCTCCCGGATGACGACACCCGCCTTTCAACCCTTCTGAATTTGTTTGACACGCATCCTTTTGTTTCATTAAGTAAATGGCCACCGGCAGCGCATGAGCTGATCGGGAGCCTGCTTCCTCAAGGTTTTCGCCCGGAGAAAAGCGATGGTCCGAAACCCGTCGAACAGGAACATTAGCCGAAAGACCTCTTTGTGGATGATCGTGTTCGCCCTGGTGGTCCTTGCGGCTGGTCCGGCAGGCGGCGAGGCGCGCGCCGGGGAACGGCTGCCGGTCCCGCGCGACCTGCCCGCCCGGGTTTTCACCATTCAGGAAGCGGTGGAATACGGCTTGGCCCATAACCCCGTCATCCAGGCGGCGGATGAGGACATCAAATCGGCCGAACAGGGGGTGAAGGCGGCGCAGGCCGATTTCCTGCCGAGGGTGGACGGTTCCTACAGTTTCACCCAATGGCAGGACAAACCCATAGCCAAGATCACCGACTTGCCGGGTTCCCCCTCGGTACAGTTCCAGACCAGTGACACGACGCTCAATCACTGGCAGGCTCAGATCACCCAGCCCCTGTTTCAGGGATTCGGAATCCAGGCCCGCTACGAAATGGCAAGGCAGGAGAAGCACATCGCCGGCCACAGACGCTCGGAGACGTCGTTGAACCTGGTGCGGGACGTGCGGCGGGCCTTCATCAGTGTCCTGTACGCTCGGAAGGTGATCGAGGTGGTTCGGCAAAACGTGACCCAGCTCAGATCCCACTACGATGACGCGGTCGCGCTGTACCGCCAGGGACTTACGGCCCGCAACGATACGCTCAAGGCGGACGTGGCCCTGGCGGACGCACTCCAGCGCGAAAAGGAGGCGGTGAAGCAACTCTCGATCCTCCGGTTCCAACTGAATCGCCTCCTGGGGATCGAGGAATCCGCGGAACTGGAACTGATCGAATGGGAGAAGACGCCTCCCGCGGACGGCACCCGGGATGCGCTGCCTCAATTGAACGAGCTTTTCCTGCGCGCCGAAAGGAACAGGCCCGAACTGGCGTCCATCGACGCCGGCATACGAGAGGCCGAAGAGGGGGGGCGCGCAGCGCGCAGCGCGGCATTTCCCAGGGTGTCCCTGTTTGGCACCTATTACCGTGAAGGCAAGGATTTTCCGGCCACGGAAAACGATTTCTCCAACGATCACAACGCGGCGGTCGGAGTGAGGGTGGATTGGAACTTTTTTGAAGGCGGAAAGACTCGAGCCAACATCAGTCAGTGGCGGCACCGCCGCGAGGCTCTGAAAAAGCGGCGGACAGACCTGGTCAAGCAGGTGCAGATCGAAGTCAAGGAGGCGTTCGAGCAACTGGAAGTGGCGCGCGCCAACCTGGCCACCGCCCGTGTTGCCGTGACCCAGGCCGAGGAGAACCAAAGAATCACCCACGTCCAGTATCGCGAACAGATGGCCATCGAAACCGAGGTGCTGGATGCCCAGTCCTACCTGGTTCAGGCGCGGAACAACTACTATGCCGCCCTGTACGGGTATCAGCTCGCCTGGGTGAACCTGGAACGCGCCGTGGCCGAGTCTTTCTGAAACGGCGCCGCTTTTCAGAGTTCGGGACTTCGGTGCGCCGTTGCGACTGGCCGGTCACAATGCAGAACCGTTCGGGGTGGTCTCGCCGTTCCCGCCGTCCCTGGCGGACCGCCGCAGCTGCAGGTGGTACCTGGCGCGGCCGAGGGCCATCAGCGGGAAATAATGTCGATACAGGTTGTAGTTGATCATGAACGCGCGCTGGAGCTCGGTGCCCTGCTTCAGTGAGGCGCCCATTTCCCGGAGGCGTATCCGTTCTCCCACACTGTACCCGGGGAATCCGGTTCCGGTGTATTGCGGCTCTTCCCACGTGCCGCCATGTTGGGTGAACAGCAGAAAATCGATTCCGCGCCGGACGGCATCGTCGTGGGCGCCGCTGTCCACCGCCACCAGGCCCATGATCGCCCAGGCCGTCTGGGATGCCGTGCTTTCCCCGACACCGCGCAAGGAGTCGTCCATGTAGGAAGCCGGCGTTTCTCCCCATCCGCCGTCGGGGTTCTGACGGGACGCCAACCAGTCGGCAGCTCGCTGCACATAGGCCGACGACATGTCTTCGCCGATGGCCCGCAGGGCCGGCAATACCGTCGCCGTTCCGTAAATGTGGTTCACACCCCATCTTCCGAACCAGCTTCCTTCAGCTTCCTGCTCCCGTCGAATGAAACGCACGGCCGCCTCGATTTCCCTCGATGTCATGTCCCAGCCCAGCGCGGCCAAAGCCTCGATGACATGCGCGGTCACATCGACACTCGGGGGATCGAGTAACTCTCCAAAGTCGCAGAAAGGAATCTTGGTCACCGGCCTGAAATCATTGTCCCGGTCGAAAGCCGCCCAGCCCCCGTTAGAGCACTGCATGGCGAGAACCCAGTCCCTGGCGCTCCGGATCGCCCGGTCGACGGCCGACTGGTTGGCCGTGAACGGCCTCAGCCTTGCGAGCACTTCGATCGTCACCGCCGTGTCGTCCACATCAGGATAGAAGCTGTTGGCGCGCTGGAAAGCCCAACCGCCGCAAGGAACACCGGGGACACGGACAGCCCAGTCGCCGGGCACGCCGATCTGCTTGTTCAGCAGCCACTCCAGAGCGGAAGCGATCGAAACGGACGCTTTCCGTTCCTCGCCGCAGTCGGCCAGGGCGCGGAGCGACAATACCGTGTCCCATACGGGAGATTCACTGGCCTGGAGGTGGATGCCTCCGTCGCGCTCATAGGACCAGTGAGAATCGAAAGCGCGCAGGCCCGCCCTCAGGATCGGGTGATCGAGTCCGTAGCCCTCGGTGTGCAACGCCAGCAGGGCGTAGATCCAAGGGGGCTGAATGCCCGACCATGCCCCGTCGGTCTCCTGGCGCCGGATGATCCATTCCAGGCATGCCCGGATGGCGGTTTCCCGAAACGGAGCACGGCGCGTGCGCGCATAAAGGCGCAAAATGCGATCGCACACGTGAAAGAAGCCTTCCCATGAAAGCCAGCCGTCTTTTCGCGGCAACCTGAAGTCGAAAGCGGAGCGCCCCTGGGGGAACAATTCGTCGAGCCTGCGGTCCTCGGGCAGCGGCCTCGCCGGGCGCCGGGCGGAGAGGATCGACAGCGGAACGATGGTGCTGCGCGCCCACGAAGCGAAATGATAGATGTTCAACGGCATCCGGGGAGGGAAAAAGATCAGTTCGGGAGGAATGGTCGGCGTGCCTTCCCATGGCCATTCCCCAATCAGGGCCAGCCAGTACTTGGTGAAATTACGAATGTTCGCGAGCCCCCCGTTGGCAAGAATCCATTCCCTGGCACTGCTCAGAGGGGCGCTCTCGGGGGCCAGCCCGGAAGCGCGAAGCGCCGCGTAACACTCAACCGTCGTGTTGATGTCGCCGTTGGGCGCTTTATAGAAAACACCCCACGAACCGTCCGCCCGCTGCTCGCCGAGTATCGCGCAAATTATCCCGTCGTATTTCGGGTCATCGTCGATGCCCAGATAATGCATGGCGAGCACCCACTCCGCTTCCATGCAGGAATTGGACTGAAGCATTCCCACCCAGAATCCTTCGGAATGCTGATCGCGAACCAGCCAGTCGACCGCGCGGAGAATTCCCTCGTCCAGCCGTGACCTCAACGGCTCCGCAAAGGTCGAACAGGAATGTTCTTCCCCGGACGGTGGTTTGTCGCGGGAACCCAGTGGTATTTCAGGGGGAAGCGAATCGAGTCTTCTCATAAACGCGACGGGGCCTCGTCTTTGCTGCGTGGTTTGATCCCGTGAAGCATCACATCGAGCACGTGGTTAAGGTAACGATCGTCAACCTCTCCCGCCTCTTCGTTGAAAAGGCTCAAGTAGTAAGAGCGGTTCTGGCACCAATACAGAGTCACCGCCTCGGCCATGAGGAGGAGAAGAAGCGGGTCGAGCTCCCGACGGATAAAGCCGCCGGTTTGCAGGTTGAGGATTTGAACGAACATCCTGTGCACCAGCACTTCCGCCTCCGGCCACAGGCTGCTTTCGCCTTCCAGGTTGGACCATACCGACAGTCTGAGCAAGTCGTCGTTTTTCCGTAGGAACAGGAATGCGCTACGGATGAACTCGCCGATGAAGGAGACGTCTCTTGGAGTATCCTCATTCAGGGGCATCGCATCGCGAGCCTGCTCCATGAGTCTCTGTTTGATCGCGCGGTAGAGCCCCTCCCTGCTGCCGAAGTAGTGATGGATTAGAGGCTGGGAGACTCCGGAGGCTTTGGCAATCTCCCTCATGGAGGTTCCGGAAAACCCGTTTCGGGCAAAAAGGCGTTGTGCCGCGTCCAGAATCGCTCGACGTGTGCCTCCGGAATCGCGTGTACGGACTTTCATGGGCGGCTCCCTGCAATGATGTTTATTTATCGATCAGTAAATACTACAGGCGCACCCCCGCTGTCAAGCTTGTACACTCTCATCATCGAATCAAGGAAGCGTGTCGAGCCTCCCTCCTCCGACTCTCCCGGAGCGGTCTCGCAGCCGAAACCGCTTGAAGGATTCCGCCGTCAGTTCTTCGGAAAAAGGAATGAGCGAGCGTTCACCAGCCCGGCTCCAAATGCTTCCCGATACGGGATGGGTTTTCCCCCCAGGTGGCAATACCCGCTGCTGCATGGGAGCCCGGTGAGGTCGCCGCGCGATTTGTCCCTTGCACTCAAGGGCGGAGTGGTGTTTCCGTCGATTTTCCGAGCGCCTTCCTTCAGAAAAAAGACCAGGAGTTGAGGATTGTGGCGCAGCCAGGGGTAGGCTCCGGCGAGCAGGGCCAGGGCCGCCGACACATGCGGTGTTGCCATGGATGTCCCCTGCATGACCGTGTAGCATTCGGAAGGGTTTGGAAACCCTTTGGCGGTGATCTTGTAACAAGGCACCACGAGGCCCCAGTTCGAAGTGGTGCTGAAGGTTTCCCAGGCACGAAACGGCTTGTCTCTTGTGACCGGCCACCCCGGGGTGCCGCCCCCGTCCGCTGCGGGGAGATTGAATTTGCGGGCCCCCCCGGGGGCCGCCACATCGATCCTGGGACCGTAGTTGCTGTAATAGGCGAGCTGATTCAGTTTACCGGCTCCGAAAGGTTGATGGCGGTCGGACTCGGGCTTGCACGTCGCATTCAACGATTCCGCGCTGTCGCCGGGACAGGAGGGCGATGCGGCCTCGACCACGTTGCCGGTCGCGGAAACCATCACCACTCCGGGAATTCCTCCGGGGACCGCCCACTGACCGTACAGATCCTCCAGGTACCCGCCGGGCGTGGTCATACTCCCGTGGCTGAGGACCTCGCCCCCGGCGCCGATCCGCACGTGCTCATTGCCGGCCGCTGCGACGATCACGGTGCCTTTCTTGAGGGCGTAGGAAACCGCCGCCGCATACCGGCGGTAGGTCTGGTCCTGCTCCGGATCGCTACGGTCGAGGTACCCGCCGAATGAAATGCTCACGATGTCGATGCCCTTGTCCGCGGCGTAAAGGAATGACGCGATGATGGTCGAGTCGTAGGCGTAGCCGCACCATTGCGCAATTTTGAGCGAGACCAGCCCGACTTCAGGGGCTATGCCGTTGATTCCCGCGCCGTCGAGCATCGCGGCAATATTGCCGCCGATCCAGGTTCCGTGCCCGTGCCAATCGGTTCTCGCGGGTCCGCCGTAGATTCGCGCGTTGTCCAGATCGGACTGGCCGAAATAGCTTTCGCAGATCGGAGTATCTTCATCGGCGGTGAGGTCCTTCACGTGCACGACCTGGGATGCGAGCTCCGTGTGGGTGAAGTCCAGACCGGTGTCGGCGACTCCAACCAGCACGCTGGACGATCCGAGAGTGGTCTTCCATGCGGCCGGGGCACGAACCCTGTGCACGTTCCACATGAGGCCCGCCAATTTGAACGCGGGATCGGGGATCACCTCGCTGCACAGAGCCCGGGAAACTTTTACTTCATAGGATTTGCGCGACCCGTCGGAGTTGAGCAGTTCCCGCTTCATTGCGGGCCGAACGAGGGCCCGCAATCCATCCCTGGCGATTCCCGCGGCGTGGCTGATCGCTCCGGGCCTGGCGAGGTCCCTCCTGTGCGGCGGAATCGAAACCGCGAACGTCAGAATTCCCGGCATCTCCCGGATGATGGTCGCGCCCGACCGGGTGAGTTCCTCCCGGAGCAGCCCGAATTCTCCGGCACTTGCAGCGGTCGCCATGTACCTGTTTTGGGGCTGTGCGAGAGGCGCCGAGTCGGATGCGCAAACCGGCTGAAAACCGGAAAGCAGGGCGAAAAGAAGGCTCAGGACGCAAAACCGGGCGGGATCGAGGTTCCGGCGGTGCATCGTTTCCTCCTGTGCTGGAATTGTCTTTCCATGTTCAGTGCAGTGCCGCGCCCGGCCCACTTTCCAATGCTCCGAGCGCAACCGCGCGTGAGGCGCAAACGGCGATCATTCGGATTTCCCATTCCTTTTACTCCGGTTGCGGGAGGGGTGCAAGCAAAGTCGGGAGCCGGGCTACCGTTGAGCTCGCCGGAAACCGTACGGCACGGTCGTGAGAAGGCAGCGGCGCCCGGAGCTCCGAACCGATGGGAGCCGCCTTTGTCCATGCCCGTGCGGTGTCGTCCGAGTGACTAATTTGATTGCCCGGTGAAGAAATTATGCGTTAAAGTATGAAAGCTTGAGCAAAGGCGTGCAGAAATGCAAAAGACGACTCCTCGCGCAATGTGGCGGGCAGCTGCGCGGAACGCCTGGCCGGCCACTTCGGGACGGTCAGGGGCGTGGGGAGCCGTATGGGTTCAATGGCCTCGGCGTGCGGGCCTCGCGACGCGGTGAGGCGGTTCGAGGTTGAAACATCGGCGGCGGGCGTGATGCAGGCTGTGGGCCATTCGTGGGGTATTCGGGGAGAACCATGCCGGGAGTTTATGAGGTCTTTTTCCGATCGGGTTTTTCGGCGGCCCATCTTCTCCGTGATTACCCGGGGGACTGTTCGCGGCTTCACGGTCACAACTGGACGGTGGAAGTGTACGTGGAGTGCCGGGAGCTGGACGAAATCGGCATCGGAATCGATTTCTACGACATAGACAAAGCCCTGAAGCAAATCATGGTCGAAATGGACCACTGCAATCTCAACGATCTGGCCGCCTTCAAGGATCGGAATCCAACCTCCGAGAACCTGGCCCGATATGTATACCGGGAATTGTCCGGGAAACTCGATGCCCCCGCGATCAAGGTGGTCAAAGTGAAGGTCTGCGAGACCCCCGACGCGGGAGTGACGTATCGGGAGGAATGAGTGGCGCTGCGGGTGAACGAGATCTTCCACAGCATCCAGGGGGAATCCGGGTATGCGGGATGGCCTTGCGTGTTCGTGCGATTGACCGGGTGCAACCTGCGCTGCTCCTATTGCGACACCCGGTACGCCTACGATGAAGGAGACTTCGTCACCCTGCGGGAGATCATCGGCCGGGTGCGTCGGTTCGACTGTCCGCTGGTGGAAATCACGGGGGGCGAGCCTCTTCTCCAACCGGAAACTCCGGAGCTTGTCGCAGAACTGCTCGACCTGGGCCACACGGTGCTGCTCGAGACCAACGGCAGCATGGACATCTCCGTGGTGGACCGCCGCTGCGTGAAGATCGTCGACTTCAAGTGCCCGTCGAGCGGCGAGTCGGACGCCAATGATATGAAGAACCTGGAGCGCCTGGGGCCGCGTGACGAGATCAAGTGCGTCATCGGAACGCGGGAGGATTACGAATTTTCCAGGGAGATCGAGCGGTTGGCGGCGAAACGAGCCGGAACCGGCAACACGGTTTGTTTTTCTCCCGTTTTCGGCAAATTGGAGCCGAAGGAACTGGCTGAGTGGATCCTTGCCGATCGTCTGCGAGTCCGGCTCGGGTTACAGCTCCACAAGATCATCTGGGAGCCGGATACACGAGGAGTCTGACCGGCGGACCACCGCCGGGAACCATTGGAGTGAGGGAATCTTTCTTGGGACAGGAACATCGCCGCAAAGCCGTGGTGCTCTTTTCAGGAGGCATCGACTCCACCACCTGCCTTGCCGTTGCGAAGGCGGAAGGATTCGAGGCGTACGCGTTGAGCTTCTTCTACCACCAGAGGCACGGGGTGGAAGTGGAGGCCGCCCGGCGTTCTGCACCCGCTCTGGGTGCAAGGGAACACCTCGTGCTGGAGCTGCCGCTCGATCGGATCGGTGGGTCGGCCTTGACCGGCCATGCGGAAGTTCCTAAAGACGTTCCCGTCGAAAAAATGTCGGGCCGTATTCCGGCAACCTATGTGCCGGCCCGGAATACCATCTTTCTGTCCTTTGCGCTTGCGTGGGCGGAGGTGCTCGGCGCCGCGGACATATTCATCGGCGTCAACGCGCTCGACTATTCGGGGTACCCCGACTGCCGCCCGGAATACATCGCCGCCTTTGAAAGGATGGCCAACCTGGCGATCCGGGAAACCGTGGAAGGCAGAATGCGCATCAAGGTCCATACCCCACTCATTCGTCTGACCAAGGGGGAGATCATCAAGCGCGGTCTCGAGCTCGGCCTCGACTACAGCCTGACCCATTCCTGCTACGATCCCGACGCCCGGGGACTGGCCTGCGGACACTGCGACAGTTGCATTCTCAGAAAGAAAGGGTTCATGGAAGCAGGAATACCGGATCCGACGCGCTACGTTCGGGATTGAGCGCGTTTCATCCAGCGGCAACCCTGACGGCGATTCCCGTTCTAAGGAGATCCAATGCCCATCGATGGCTATTCATCACTGACTCAACTGGGACGGCAGGCCGGCGTGCCCGCCAATCCGGATGAGGCCGTTATCGAGACGTTCGCCAATCCGCATCCGGGAACAAACTACACGGTTCGCCTCACCGCTCCGGAATTGACGACCATCTGCCCCATTACGGGACAGCCCGACTTTGCCACCCTGATCGTTGACTACGTTCCGAGGGACCGGCTGGTCGAAAGCAAGTCATTCAAGCTCTTCCTGGGAAGTTTCCGGAACCTGGGGACTTTCCACGAGGACTGCACTGCATATATACACAAGCGTTTGAGCGATGCTCTCGATGCCGCGTTTCTCCGGGTGGTCGGCCTGTGGAACGCCAGGGGGGGAATCACCATCGATTGCGTCGTGCAGACGGGCGAACTGCCCTCGAACTGTGCCCTGCTGCCCCTGGGCAGAACCGACTACCGGGCGGGCAGGATATAGCCGGATCAGGCCCGGAGGGACCTCGGGAGCGCGTTGAGCCACTGGATCAAAACGCTCCCGGGCGAAGCGAAAGATTCCGCGGGGCCGGATGCATTGCTCCGCCCTCCGATCTTCCCGGCAATTGTTGCCGCGCTTCCCCTGCAATGATGCACGGGGTGCCGAAGAAATCGAGCCGAAAACCCGGGTTGGATTGCGTTAAGGATTCGAGTCTCCAATGAAAAGCAGGAAAGTCGGCGTCTGGTTGATCGGGGCGTTGGGGTCCATCTCCAGCATGGTGGTGGCGGGAACAGCGGCCCTGCGGCGCGGCCTGGCCGCTCCAACGGGAATGGTGAGCGTTCTTGAACCGTTCGGGCGCCTGGACCTGGCGGGTCTGGACCGGCTCGTGTTCGGGGGATGCGACATCCGTGCCGGGAGCCTGCGCGACGAGGCGCTGGCTTTTGCGGAAAAGACCGGGGCGCTCGATCGCCGTATCCTCCAGCAAGTTGAGGACGACCTGCTGGAGGCCGATCGCCACGTCCGGGCGGGGACCGTCCGCAACTGCGGTGATGCGATCCGCCGCCTGGCTTCCTCCGCCGATTCCCCCCGGATTTCCGTGCGGGAGGAAATCGTCCGTATCGCGGAACAGCTTCGAAGCTTCAAACGCAAGACCGGGGCGGACACCGTGGTGGTCGTCAACCTGGCGTCCACCGAACCGCCCCTGGCCATTGACGAACGACACCTGGAGCCGGACGCCCTCGAGCGGAGCATCGAGCGGAATGAAAGCGAAGCCGTGAGGGCGAGCACCATCTATGCCTATGCCGCAATTCGCGAGGGATGTCCCTATGTGAATTTCACTCCGTCCAACGGTTCGCTGCCACCCGCCCTGGTGCGCATGGCCGAAGCAAGAGGGGTCCCCGTTATGGGCAATGACGGAAAGACGGGCGAAACCCTGGTCAAATCGGCACTTGCGCCGTTGTTCGTGTGCCGGAATCTCGAGGTCCTGAGCTGGGAGGGGTTCAATCTTCTGGGCAACATGGACGGCGCCGTTCTGGAAAACTCCGCGAACCGGGAGTCCAAAATAAAGACCAAGGACGGCGTCTTGTCCAGAATTCTCGGGTACACGCCGCACTCTCGGGTCCGCATCGATTACGTGCCTTCTCTGGACGATCAGAAAACGGCGTGGGATTTCGTGCACTTCCGTGGATTCCTGGGGACGAAGATGACCGTGCAGTTCATCTGGCAGGGCTACGACTCGATCCTGGCGGCTCCCCTGGTCATCGACCTGGTGCGTTTCGCGGAATTTGCCGCGCGGAACGGCGAATCGGGTCTCATGCCGCATCTTGCCTCATACTTCAAAGAACCGCTGGGTGTCGATGAATACCGTCTCCAGCAGCAATTTGAAATGCTCCTGGACTACGCTCGGGCGTTTTCATGCCGTGAAGGCCTCGATGGTCCCTCCCGGAAATCGGCGACCGGAGTCAATTGAATGCCGGGGCTTTCCTTCAGCACCAACGCGTTCGTTCGCTTTTCCGTCTGTGAAGCGGTGGAGCGCATCGCGGCGATCGGGTTCGACGGAGCCGAGATCCTGGCGGACGTGCCCCACCTGTTCGCAGGCCGGCGACTCGATTCCGAGCTTGCCGGGCTCAAGGCGGTCCTCCGTCGCTCCGGCATCCGCGCGGCGAACGTGAACGCAAACACGGCCGTGGGATATTACGACGGGTGTTTTTGGGAGCCCTTGTTCGAGCCTTCGCTGGCAAACCCGGATCCGGATGCGAGAAGATGGCGAATCGAGTACTCAAAGCGATGCGTCGAAATCGCACATGAACTGGAATGCCCGAACGTGAGCGTGACCTCCGGCCGAATGGTGCCGGGGACACTCCCCTCGGAATCGCTCGAGCTGTTGAAGGACTCACTCGAAGCCGTACTTCGCTGTGGCGAAGCCCATGGAGTCCGAATCGGCATGGAATATGAGCCGGGGCTTCTCGTGGAACGGTGCGGAGAACTGGAGGCGTTGATGCGGGCGCTGGATTCGCCCTGGTTCGGCGCAAACCTCGACCTGGGGCACAGCCATGTTCTGGGCGAAAAGCCGGAATTCGTGGTCCGTTCCCTCGGAGCTCGAATTTTTCACGTGCATATCGAGGACATCGCGCGGCGAAAGCACTATCACCTGATTCCAGGGCTGGGGGAAGTCGATTTCGCGGCCCTGTTCCGAACCCTCAACGACAACCGCTACGACGGGTTCATCACCGTGGAGCTCTACACCTATCCGCACCAGCCCGAAGAGGCGGCTGCCCGATCTCTGGCCCATCTCCGACAACTCATTCACGAAAAACCACAGGTAGACCGATGAAATTTGCCTTCAGCTCCAATGGATTCCTCAGGCATTCCCTCAAGGATACCATCCGCATCCTGGCGGATATCGGGTACCAGGGCATCGAAATCATGGCGGACGTGCCTCACGCCTATCCGACGCAACTCAGCGCCGCCGGCCGGGCGGAAATCCGGGCGGCGCTGCGCGAACATCGCATGGAAATATCCAACGTCAACGCTTTCATGCATCATGCCGACGGGGATACCTATCATCCGTCCTGGATAGAAAAGGATGCGGGGGAGAGAAAGAGGCGGGTGGACTACACTCTGAATTGCATCGATCTGGCCCAGGATCTCGGCGCCCGCACAATTTCCACCGAACCGGGCGGCCCGCTGGACGGGATCACGCGCGAGGAGGGGTTCCGGTTCTTTCGGGAAGGGCTTGCCGCCGTCGAGGAGAGAGCCCGCAAGAAAAAAGTCCGGATTCTCATCGAACCGGAACCGGGCCTGCTCATCGAAAACAGCCGGCAGTTCCTGGAACTGTTCCGCCTGCTCGACCCGGAGGTGTTCGGATTGAATTTCGACATAGGCCATTTCTTCTGCGTCGGCGAAGACCCTCAGGCGCTCATTCCGAAAATGAAAAACATGATCGGGCACTTCCACCTCGAAGACATAGCCGCTTCGCGCATACACCATCACCTGATGCCGGGGGAGGGAGTCATCGATCTCCCGGCGGTCTTCGAAGCCGTTCGCGGCATCGGGTTCGAAGGATACGTCACGGTGGAGCTCTACACCTATGTAGAGAATGCGGTGGAAGCGGCCCGCGACGCCTTCCGTTACCTGCGGAAGGTGATTTCCTGAACGGAAGGCCCCCCGCATCACGCCGTGGCGCCGCCCGTCGTTCCGCAAACGCGAGTGCATGCGTTCGGGCATCGCTGCCGACTACGGGAGGACGCAACGGAAGGGGGAAGCGGCCGGGAAGACGGGAACGGTCCGGCGGCTAATGGGGATGCACGCCGAACAGGGAAAAAAATCTTCTCAGCGGGGAATCGACGGATGCCTTGCGCAGCGGCACGGGGTCGGGCAGTCTCACGGGCTCGCCCCGGATGATGCTCCAGGGCGTCTCGTCGACCATCCGGCGCGCCGATTCCTCGCCCACTATGGACACGGCGGCGCTCAGGCCCTCGGAGAGCCGGGGGGTGCGTACATGAAGGCCGTGTGCATCCGTTGCCAGGATGTGAGCGAGATTGTGCGCCATGAGGAGAACGGAAAACTTCCGCACCTCGCTCCCAAATCGTCCGAGAATGCTTGCCGACGTGATCTGGACGAGGACTCCCATCTCCACCCAGCGGTAGATGAGAGGTGCATTGCGCATCAGGTGCCCATGCCTCTCGGGATGGCTCAGGACCGGCGTGATTTCATTGGATTGCAGTTGCCAGAAGACCTGGTCCATGTTGCCCGGCAGAAATCGGTCGGGGAACTCGATCAGCGCATATCGCCCCGTATCGTTGATGGTGAGCACCTCTTTGGACTTGATCTTGCCCGCCAGGTCGGCATCCAGGCGCAGTTCGGAGCCCGGGTACACCGATAAAGGAACCCGTTCTTCGGCGAGCTTGCGTCTGAATGATTCCAGGCGGTCGAGAACCATCTCCGCCGTATTGTCGTAGAAGCCGGAAATCCAGTGTGGGGTGCAGACGATGCCCGAAACGCCGTCGTCCACCGCCAGCCGTGCCATGGCCAGGCTCTGCGGCCAGTCGTCGGCTCCGTCGTCGAGTCCCGGCAGGATATGATTGTGCAGATCGAGGATGCGATCGGTCTTCTCCGCCGGCGGGTTTCTGTCTTCGGTCATCGATTCACGCTCATTATGCGGGCTCTCTCGAGTCTTCGGTCTTTTTGCCGGCTATCATAAAATTGTCTAACCGTCTTTGGCAACATCGATTATAGTAGTGTTAAAATCTCTTAAGAAACAGCCCGGTCGAGGGTGCGGATCGCAGACTCCGACCGGTGGAACGACTGGACTTCACCTTCCTTTTCAAGCCGAACTCTGCTTGGTTCGGCGACCTCGCGAACGATCCGTCCGAGCTCTTCACGTTCAAATCCGAACCCGCGGGATTCACGGAGGGCAGGATGAGGCCCCGGAAAGCGTATGAGTGGCTGTTGTCCCACAGCAGGGAGATCGCCTGTCTGGAATCGATGCGCTCTCTGCTGATCTGGGATCAGCGGGTGTGCATGCCGATGGGAGGCCATGCCCATCGCGCGGTCCAGTGCGGCGCGCTTGCCGATCTGCTGTCGGACAGGACAACCGATCCAAAGATCGGAGAGATGCTCGAGATGGTGGAGGAGTCCCGGCTGGTGGGGGATCCGCTGTGTCCCGAGGCCGTCAACGTTCGCGAATGGAGGAGGAGCTTCGACCGGGCGGTGAAAGTGCCGCGCACGCTCGCGGTGGAACTGGCCAGGGCGGCGGCCGAGGGGGAATTGGCCTGGGAGGTTTTCAAACCGCGCAATGACTGGAAGTCATTCATGCCGTATCTGAAAAGGATCGTGGAGCTCAAACGCAACGAAGCGAGCCTGCTCGATTCCGGAAACGAATTCTACGACGCATTGCTCAACGACTACGAACCGGGGGAGACCGCGGAAAACATCGAACCCCTGTTCGGGGTGCTCAAAGAGGCGCTCCTGCGGATTCTGTACTGCATCGAGAACAGCAACGTGAGGCCGGACCGGGAGAGATTCCTGCGGCACTACCCGGAGCCCGCTCAGGAAGCGCTCGCCAGGGAGGCGGTCCGGCTGATGGGCTACGACTTCAACTGCGGTCGAATGGATCCGTCCGCGCATCCGTTCACGGCCACCATGGGTCCGGGAGACGTTCGAATAACGACGAGATACGACACGTCCTGCTTCGGCATGGCGTTTTTCAGCGCCTTGCACGAGACGGGACACGGTTTGTACGACCAGGGGCTCGACTCCGGGCACTGGGGGACTCCCATGGGGCGTGCGGCGTCCATGGGGATTCACGAATCCCAGGCGCTCACCTGGGAAAACTGGGTGGGCCGGTCCCTGGGATTCTGGGGATTCTTCTATCCGAGGGCTTGCCGGTTCTTTCCGCACCTGGCGGAATCCTCCCTGGAATCGTTTCACCTCCTGGTCAACGATGTGCGGCGCAGCCTGATAAGGACCGAGGCCGACGAGGTGACTTACAATCTACACGTGATGTTGCGTTTCGAACTGGAACTGGCGCTCATTCGATATGCCGTCGAGGTGCGTGATCTGCCGGAATTGTGGGAGCAGAAAACCCGGGAGTATCTCGGGCTGTCCGTACCCGATCACAGCCGCGGCCTGATGCAGGACATCCACTGGGCCGAGGGGTCCATCGGCTACTTTCCCGTTTATGTGCTGGGGAATCTTTACGCCGCCCAGCTGTTTGCCCGGGCGGAGGACGAGCTGGGAGGTCTCGATGCGTTTTTCTCACGGGGCGAGTTCGCACCCTTTATCGACTGGCTGCGATCGAACGTGCACGTGCACGGCAGCCGGTACCGGCCGCGGGAGCTCTTGAAGGCGGTCACCGGAGAGGACGTGAATCCCAAGTACTTCATCGCCTACCTGGTGCGCAAGTACGGGGCACTCTACGGATTCGGCATGTCGAGCGTGCGAGCCGCGAGGGAGCGCGAAGAATTGTGCAAGACCGATTCTCAGGCACCTGCATGCACAAAATAGCGCGGGTCCGCGGAGGAAGGTTCCGGGGGTATTGCCGGGTGGTGGGGCGGATGCAAGTCGCGGCAAGCTTTTCCGGGCTTGGACGGGACGAATGCGGAACCTCTGTGGGAACGAGGAGTTTCCCCCTTCCTCCACGTTGGATTGTGAAAAAGGCTAGTATCTAAAGATGTTGCATTTTTGCCGCCGCAAGCTGCATTTTTGCCCAACATGCCCCTTGACTTCGCAAGGTCGGTGGATTAAGAGACACAATCATTTAATGGGGATATGGATACTGAATTTTTAGGTGATGTTCAAGCTTGGCTTAGATGTCGGAGCGTCCGCCCATCGTTCCCGGATGCTGTTTCATAGAGGACACGGGACCCGGCTTGCCGCTGTCCGTCGTTCACCATTCATCCACTCGGGTTTGGATCATGTTCTTCGGGGTGCGCCGTTGATCCCGGTCTCGCCGAAGAGTGTTGCGATTGTGCGGAAAAGCGATGTGCATCCTGTTTTCGGAAGGTGCATTCCCGGGCAGAGCAGGGTGTACCCGGTCCGAGTTCTTTGAACCGCGAGCGTTTGTCCTCACGTCAAACCTTCCGTTGATTCCGTGAGTCGCCGTCTGCCGAGAGGATTTGTGACTTCAGTCACAATCGTTTGTTTCCGTATGCTGAGGTCTTGAGAGAACGCTTGTTTTCCTGTGCGAATGAATCGTCCCAGTGTTTTTCCGTAACCGGCTATGGAGTGTGAGTTCATGAAGAACAAGAATGATTTGAAGCCAGTCACCGGCGCAGTGATGGTGGTGGGGGGCGGTATTGCGGGCGTGCAATCGGCCCTCGATCTCGCGGATTCCGGCTTTTACGTCTACCTGGTGGAGAAGAGCCCATCGATCGGCGGGGTTATGGCCCAGTTGGACAAGACATTTCCCACCAACGATTGTTCGATGTGTATCCTCTCCCCGAAGCTCGTGGAATGCGGCAATCATCCGAACATCGAGTTGTTGACCCTGAGCGAGCTGACCCGCCTGGACGGCGATGTGGGACGCTTCAAGGCCGCGGTGCTCCAGCATCCGCGCTACATCGACCTGGCCAAGTGCACCGGGTGCGGCGAATGCGCGTCGGTCTGTCCGATCGAGAGGAAGAACGAGTTCGACGACGGGCTTTCCATGCGCAAGGCCGCCTA